>Ga0228711_1000757_pt1 | contig 43045 bp, 18 predicted proteins | sample MedpolnodulmetaG_2_FD_177996 | JGI IMG/M metagenome (GOLD analysis project Ga0228711, IMG submission 177996) | Root nodule microbial communities from Medicago polymorpha collected in Santa Monica, California, United States - brown nodules | ecosystem: Host-associated > Plants > Roots > Nodule...
AAATTACAGTCACAGTATTAAAAGTGTAGTTATATGAAAATACCTTTTCTTCTATAGAAAATACTCGGAGATTGCATGCAATGGACGATGAAGAATGAACATAGTTCAAGAAATTAAAAAAAAAAACAAGTGATACTTTTTTTTTGAAATATCAAAAACATGAGAATTGAAGAGAGAAAAATTAAGACATGGATCTACTTCACATCTAGCAACTATATATATATATATATAAAAAAGTACACTGACAATTTAAGGAAAAAACTTAGCATCATATAGAATCTGTTTTTTTTTTGTGTCAAATATAGAATCTGTTTTTATATATATCTTGTTTCGGGAAAAAAGAATTCTTCAACAAGGAATATTTGATAACATTTTCACAATAAATAAATACTCATTAAAAAATCCCCATAAAAATCAATATTACTTTTTTTTTTAGAGAAAAAATCAATATTACTAAGTATATGGATGTACCATACGTAAATTCAAAAAGATACAAATTATTCAATCATCACCATAAATAAAACATAGGTATGTTAATATTTTTTATTCAGTATTTGTTTCCTTTTGAAAAAAATAAGCAATCAAGATATTACCGAAAAAATAAATAACCAATAAAAAACTAACATTTTGTCAAAAATAAAATAAAAAACTAACGTAAATTGTTGGATACCAAATCACTATCAAGTGGTGAATTATAAATCTTATTAGAAAATAAGACCAATTAGATGAATTATCTAACCGATCAATATTCTTTCCCTTGCTTTTGTTGTTAGGGTTGGAAATAAGTTACACGAGTCTACACGAGCTTTTGACCTGACTTGTTTAGGTATAACTTGTTTGTTAAAAAAGTTAGGTTTATGCTTCTGAAAAAACAAAACATATTTAAGTAAATAGTTCAGATTTAAGCTATCAAAAAAGCCTACGGATTCTGATAAGTCGACCTTTTTTTTTTAGCAAGATAAGCCGACCTATTTATGCATATTATTAAAACTTAATTTTATTTATATTAATGTATAATTTATATCAAATATAAAAATCAAGAATCAACTTAAATAATGAACTTTTTAAATAGGTTTTAAAGTCTTAAAGTGAAATATGTTTTTAAGGCCTTATAATGTCAGATAAGCCCTACAATGAAATAGACTTTTAAGGTCGATGTAACATGTCAAAAAAACAGGCCTACATACGAAAGGTCATAAACTAGACTCAGACTTACAAATTTTTTCTTAAATTAAGCTCAAACCTTTTAAAGTCTGGTCTCACCTATTTCCACCCCTACTTGCCCTACTTCACACTCTCACTTTGGTTTGTTTTTGTTCTTTAGTGCTTGCAACAAATGTTCTTATATATACTCTTCGCGGTACAAACTTTTTGTGTACCAATTACATGATTTGGATTTGGATTTCATAGTTCCCGGTAAGAGTCACTATTCATTACTTTTCGTGATTTAATCTCTATCAATTTAGTTTAGATTTTTTTTATTGTTTTTTATTTTATAATATCTTGATTGTTTTTTTTTCCCTAAAAGAAACAATTCCAAATAAAAAATTATTAACATGATTAATATGTATTCTTTTGAGTGGGTTACATACATTTACAGATTGGTATTGATTTTGATGGTTTTTTTTTAATGAATATTTATTTATTGTTAAAATTTTGTAAATTTCCTTGTTTTTTTGAATTTTTTTTTCTCCCGTTATAAGATAAAAAATACAGATTCTATATGTTGTTCGTTTATTTCCTTCGGAAATTATCACTATATTTTTTTATATATGCTGGCTAGCTTTCATGTAGATCTATATGTCATGATATATTCTCTTTAATTATCTTGTTTTTGTTTACTTTCTTGAACTCCCTTCATTCTTCAATCTCTTGCTTTGCATGCAACTTGATTAAAGACATTTATTGAGAGGAAAACAGGCCCTTTCGTCCAATTTTACATTGAATATTATGAATGTAGTTATTTATTTATTTAATTTTTTTAATGTTTCACACCTTGTTATAGTTGACAAAATGGCCAATTGAGAGCTTGTTTAAGAGAGATTGATATATAGATCAGATATCAATCTATCAATTTACTTTTATTTAATTATTATGTACTCATAGATGGAATCCTATTTCTCAATAGAAATGAAGACAATCTCAGCTCTAATAAAATTATATACTCATTCTAGAAGGAAAGTCCTTTTTCAATAGAAATGAAGACAATCTCAGTTCTAATTATATTATGTACTCATTCCAAATTGAAATGTAAACAGAAAAGATCTAACGAGTCAAACTTATTTAGTGTAAAATTTAAACTAAATACACTTGAATTTTTAGGTCTCTTTAATTATATTTCATTCTAGAGAGAGTAGATAATGATATAAATGATTTTATAATTCTAAATTGGTTTTAGCAGTCTTATTATTTGGGTTAATGAAAATGACTTGATACTTAAGAAGTGACTTTTGATTATCTATTTGTTTTTCTTTGATCAGATATAAAAAATGGTTAAGAGAAAATCTACCAATTGAAAATAAAAGCAAAACAGTTGATCATTTGAAAACTCTAATTATATACCCCAATGCAACAAAGTCCATAAAGCTGTATCCGAAAGACAAAAATGGAAAAAAGACTTTGACTAGTAAGTTCAAAGATGTTTAATGTAGGCCATGAGGAAGATATTCAACCAAAATCCGATATTCATTTGCAAAATAAAGAGAGCGGCTTCATACTCTTGATACCACAATACAAGTTGCTACGACTTATAGCGAAAAGTTGGAAGATTTTTTTTTTTTTTTTTTAATAAGGTAAATTAGTCCAACTAAATTGTTAGAAAGGAAAATTAGTGGAATATGTATCTTAAAGTGATTTTGATATTAATCAATTGTGTAAGGAACATGGTGGTGGTAATAACATTGGCGATTCCTTTGATTGACGACGATGATGATAACAATGGCGGTAGTTCAAATCAAATGAAGTTAAGTGTTCCTGAAATGTGGAAGATTCAAACTTTAATCCATTTGGCTGCATCGTTAAGTTTGTTAGGCACGTCAGAATTGTTTATGTTGAAAATATATACGAATATATATATTTTTTTAATAATTTCCTAGTCTTAGAGAAATTGTATGTTTTATTTTTCTTCAATTTTGTTGTGGCATGTGGTAAAATTGATTATGTATACAAGAAATTGTCCGTCTTTATACTTCCATTTTTTCATGGCATGTTTTAACTTCTTAGTTCATATCCTTCAAAAAAACTTCTTAGTTCATATACGAGTACGGTTCTTGAATATGAATTGAATTGTCTCCGACGTTAGAGGTATATGAATAAAACCTGATATGTTCGAGATTAGAGCTTAAGGATGATTTAATAACAATACATGTGTGATGATTCTGTACGGTAGAGACGACTTTTCGATGATGATTACGACGGTGGACAGTGGTACCAGCAAAATAGACCTACGCTTCGACGCTCAAGTCAGTGTTTGCTTGAGAGAAGGAAAAGAATGAAGAGTATAGTTTTGAGATTATGTGATTGTGTACCTTGTGTGGCAGACGTGGCACCCTTATATAAACATTTTAGGCTAAGGATGACCGTTGGATCATAAGATCGTAGGAGAGATCGTTGAGGGACCCCGTCCTGAACTCTGATGAGCCCAAAGTGCTCAATGTGAACTTCTTTGAGAGGCGTTGTGTCTGTTTGCTGGTTGTGATTTGACGAGCCATTGTTGAACCGTTGATGGATCACTTATTGGACCGTTAAGATCTCGAGGTCTGGTCCAAAACAAAACCAATAATCTTAATCCCAAAACTCAATCCAAACTAATTAATATAAAATATTATTTGACTACAATAACTTTAATTTATTGATAATGTTTTCCCCCATCCATTGTTTTTTTTAAAGATACCAATTGGAAATGTAGTAAGTCTGAGTAATTGGGTACACTAAAAAAATCCAAGTGCGAGTTAGAGTTTATATCGATTACAAGTAGAAGAACAAACAAACCAAAGTTATAGTGTGATCGAATGTACAAACTACATACCAAGGTAAGATTCTTTAACAATTCACCACTTTTCTTGATATATTGAACCAAATTTATTTGACTTTTTATAAAAGAAATATTAATTTCATGTTATTCAAAATCGAGCAATTAATCAAACCGTTGTATTTTTTTTTTAATTTCACTCTACTTCATTAGTCTTATCTTAAAAATTATATTGAATTTACGTATTTTTAGTCACTACTAGGATGTTTCTTATTGTAATTTATATATTTGTTTTAATTGCTAGTATAATTTTTCTACTGTTATATTACACTTTACATTTATGATATATAAACTAACATTTGACTAGAATAACTTTAATTAATTGATAATATTTTTCCCCACCCATTGTTTTTTCTAAAGGTACTGGCTGAAACCGAATTAAGTTTGAGTAATTGGCCTTACTCAAAAAGTAAGTGTGAGTTAGAGTTTATATCCATTGTAAGCACAAGCAAACCAAAATTAGAGTGTGATTGAGTGTACAAACTAGAAATTAAGGTAAGATTTTTTAACATTTCACCACTTTTCGTGATATATTGGACCAAATATATTTGACATTTAATAAAAGAAATATTAATTTAATGTTATTCAAAATTGACAGTAAACCAATTGGTTATATTTTAACTTTTTAATTTCACTTTACTTGATTAGTCTTATCTTAAAAATTGTATCGAATTTATGTATTTTCAGTCATTACTATGATGTTTCTTATTGTAATTTATATATTTGTTTTAATTGGCAATATAATTTTTCTACTTTTTTATTACACTTTATATTTACGATGATGATGACTATAAACTAATTTTTGACTAGAATATATAACTTTAATTAATTGATAAATGATAATATTTTCCCCCACCCATTGTTTTGAAAAGATACCGGAACTAAATATGAGTAATTGGCCTCACTTATAAAGTCAAATGTGAGTTAGAGTTTTATATCCGATGCAAGCTCAAGCAAATAAACAAACCAAAGTTAGAGTGTGATTGAGTGTACAAACCAATGTAAGATTCTTTCTCAACTCACCCTCTTTTAGTTTTCATGCTTGTTTATTTTTTTCTTCTAAATGAAACAAATTTCAAATAAAAAATGTTTTTGATTTGTAACCTTTGATCGGTGCGCATGTATATGATGATACCCGCTTGCATTTACCTAGTAATGTATTGATTTTATTTTTGTTCTGATGTAATAGTAGTGTATTGGTTTTGATTACAATTATTTATTTATTAAGATTTTTGTCAAATATTGCTAACTTTTTATTTTTTTTGACTGAAGAATATACGTGTCTTGATTTCTTCTTCTCTATCTCCAATTACTTGTTTTTGTTTATTTATAGCTCTTTTGAACTCCGTTCATTCTTGTATATATATCGTCGTTTGCATGTAATTCTTGAATACTACACATTATTTCATTGTTACTGTACCTAGTTTTTTTGTTGTTGTTATGTTTCACACACCTTAATTTGCTTTAGTTGACAGTTAAATCCAAAATTTGTGAGAGATTGATATTTATAAGTGGATCGGTGTATCCATTTTTCTATTTAATTATTTTAACATGCATGTATGTCCACTCTCATAAATGAAGTTGTCATTTATTTCTCAAGAGAATTGAAGATGATCTCAACTCTAACAAAATTATGCACTCTCTTTGAAAATGAAATATAAACTAAAAAAGATCCAAAATCAAATTAGTCCTTTAATTTGATTAACAAAATTGATCTTGTTCATCTATTTAGTCCCTTTTCTTTGATTAGATTTCGAGTTGTAACTTGAAAATGGCGACAAAAAAGAGAAAATCTAGCAAAGAAAAAGAAAAGGTTGACGCAACAAGCGAAGATGAATTTTATCATCAAACATTTCGAATTGTGGCTAACGACCCGGATGCAACAGAGAGTTCAAGTGATGAACAAGTTCAAAAAACTAATGCCTCAAAGCCATTACCGCCTATGAGAATTTTGCGCGAGTTTGTTCAACCAAATCCAAAAATAGTTAACAAGCTTCCTCAAAAACAAGGATTGTGGAGATGGTTGTCCACAAGTATTTACAAAGGTGTTCGGCGCCTCCGTGGGAAAAAGGAAAGATATGCAGCTCAGATTAGAAATCCATTTGAAAAGAGAACTCAGCACCTTGGTACTCATGATACCGAATATCAAGCTGCTTTGGCTTATCGCAGAAAGACTAAGGAGTTCCATAATTTGAATAATGTTGATTGTTTTGCAGTTTGATGAAGCTAGCTAGCTGTTCAGGGCATGCATGCAGAGATTGACCAGCCTTTAATCCATATGCAGCTGCTTACAAGATTTTAATTTGTTTGGCATGTTAGATCAGTTATCTATGATAATAAAATTATATGGAACTATATAACTTTGTTTAACTTTTTCATGGTCTTCGAGAAATTGTAGTTTTATTAAATATAAGGCTTAAATATGGTACTCGTCCCTGCAAATATGCTTCGTTTAAGTTTTGCTCTCTGTAAAAAAAAAATTTGTTTTTAGTTCCTGCAAAATTTTTTGTTTTTTAAAATAGTCCATCCAGGGACTATTTTTAGAAACGAGGCATATTCTTGTTTTTTTACAGGGACCAAACTTAAACGAGGCATATTTGCAGTGACGAGTGCAATATTTAAGCCTAAATATAATAAAAAATGTGATGAAATTCTATCCGTCTGTGTATATGCTTTCATTTTTTGTGTGGCGTCTTATATAAATTCTTGGATGAATGCCATCCGACCATGACGACAAGAATATCAGTGGTAGTTCAAATAAAATGAAGTTATGAACGTTAGTGTTGGCCAAGATGAACCATGTACGACCTAAAATTTGCTTAACAATTTCCTGATATTTTATTTAATTATAATTATATAATCATAATTTAATTAGTTTGACTTGAATTTTTAGACTAAGATTATTGGTTTTATTCCTTCAATATATATATGAATTCTTTCAAGTTTTTATAAGAAAATACAAACAAAAGAGATCTAAAATGGTAAATGTTTTTGTCTAAATTTTGGACTATATACATTTAACTTTTTTTTTTAGAATAAGTATTGACCTTAGGTGATTCAAAATTGACTACTAAACCAAACTGTTACATTTTAATTAATTTTTTTTATTTCACTCTATATCATTGTTTTATCTTAACTTAAAAATAATAAAATAAAATAACACTCCTGTATTTTTAATCATTACTGGTATGTACTACTATTCCCTTCAAAAAGTATGTACTACTATTATTTTGCTTATTTATGTATTTGTTTTAATTGCTGGTGTAAAATAATATTACTACTATATGTGAGCCACTTTTAAGTCATTATTACACTTTTCATTTATGATGATGCTGAATATGAACATATACTTTTTGACCAAATGAACATATACTATCTTTCCATTTGTTTTACTTATAGTATATTTTTTAAATTTGTGTGAAGCAAGCAAATGTGAGGTTATTGACTGGAATTGAGTTGAGTCTGACTCCAAATCAAGTGAATTGCAACTCAAAAAGCTTGTATATATTGTGAAGAGTCTGTGCAAGAATTTTTCTTTCATGGTGGTAGAAATGGTCATTTCAATTTTTTTTTATATCAAATTCCGTTAATGAAGGTGTCTGTCCAAAAAAATACCGATTCGGTCCTGGGTTCATCGCAGTATATATATATTTTCTTGTTATAATAAATTAGTGGAAGGATTTGTATGTTAAAACACAATCGATTTTAGATAATAAAATTATAATACAATGAGAGCACAAAGAGAAAGAAACATTATTTTCTCACGAAGGGAATATTCACTTTCTTATGATAGAAAAAATATTCTCTCCACCAAAGGATATACAAAGAAAAGAAAAGATATAGAGACGAAAACAAAACAAATGTTATTTTTTTATTAATGGATTTTGGTATGTTTTCCTACTCTTTTTATAGAAATTCATATCATAGTGAGAATCATGATATCAAAATCTTAAATAAAATTTTGCTTAACACTCTTTCCCTCCAAAAACTCTAGCGAAAGAGAGACCCTTACGTTACCCCCCCCTCTCCATTACCGGTAATCAATCCAAAACCATTAAAATTCTGTGCTTCAATATTTTTCACCTGTATCATAACAAATTTGGGCACGGATCAATTTTAAATTCCAAATTTTACACTCTAATTTCCGATACATGCAATAAAACGGGATAATCGTGCAAAACATAGGTAAGGATAGCGTTGAAGAATCTACGACTTCGATTTACATTAACTTGTTGTTTCCTTTTCAAGAAAGGTGTGCATGATTATGCTGAAATTCATCGTATTTCAACAATACAATAATTTGATTTACACCATAGAATTGACTGTTACAAAAATTTCTATGGATGTTTCAATTTTTGTTAACTAAGCATCGAGTTTGAGAAGATATTTTCTACAAATTTATGCAGTATTTTTTAGTATGATGAACACTTCTAACCTTTAGTGCATGGGTAATTACTAGTATCTTTCTCAACTTTGTTTCTTAGTTGCAGATGCAAATGGTCGAAGTGGACCCGTGAGTATGGGCTCGTCATCTCCAAATCCTGCATGCCCATTTGTTATGTGTGGATGGAGAAAATATCTCATATTATCTACACTCTATAGAAGACTCATACTTAAAAATCTTTGATTAAAGTTGTTTCTCATAACAATAGAAATGATGACTTAATCCGTGTCAATTTGACAAAAAATAGCAGATCCGTGCCTCAGAAATAAACTTATAATCATATTTATTTTGTTTTTGTCAAATCAACGTGGATGAAGTGATTGTATCATATGTAACGTAAAGATGTGAAAGACTCTGAACTTATAATCAAAGTTGGCGAGGTTGGTCTTTTTATTTTTAGTAATTTTCAGTAATTACACTATGTGGAACTTCTTCACCCAAACAATTGCATTTTTATGCCTCCAAACCAAAATCACCCTTGCCGTTGCTGGTTTCTTGCAATCTAAATATAAGCCTTACAATATTTTTGAGTAAATTCAAGGTATCATGGATCAGGAGGTGAGACAAATCCTTTGAGGGTTCTCTTTAAACAATTGCTCTTTCACATGCAACAACATGAAATTGAACTCTTCACGATATCGTTAAGAAACTCAATTATCTGTCAACTATGCGCGCGGCACCATATTAGTAACTGAGTTTGTATGTCTAGTCTAGTCCTTTTCTGAGTATGTTACATGTTAAGTGGTCTATGGAGTGTGACCTTGACCTTACCCGATCCATATGCTTTTTTCATTTACTAACTTGACCCACATGCCTAACTAACTAGCCATATGTCTGTGTAAAAGTTACTACATCCTTGCAAACAAAAATTCAATTTCAAATTAAGGATAGTAGCAACTAGTTGATACAAAAATTCAATTTCAATTTCCATACGATATGTGCCTTTAAATTTGATACTAAATTTTACGACTTAAATTTGTGCTGCTATATTAAAATTGATGTCTATTGTATCCATTTCTTATATTATTTTTAAAACAAACCAAATATTAAATCTCAAGGTAACTTTGTTTACTAATAAGCTGCAGTATATATATTTTTTTGGGTCAAGTATACAAATAAGTACAATACTTCAATCTAAGAAGAAAAATATCATTGATAAATATATAAAAAATCTGATAGTAAGCAGAAACTATAAGCAAACGTTTTATCTAAGTGATAGCTATGGATCATAGGATTAACCAAGAACTGATTTGGAATGAATATATGATCGATCAGTTATATTCACCATGATGTCATAGAACTCAAAACAGGTGTCATGATATAACTTGAAGTTTTTAAAATACAATAATCAGGTTGATATTAACAATGTACTATATAAAAAAAAGATTCCTCAAATTTAAGGCTTTTAGCCACATGGCACGAGTTATTAATAATATTTGTTCTTTCTATATGCCTTTGTCCCCTATTATGGATAAACTGTGGCTGGCAGTGGCATCAGCGATAGAGAATGTAGTGATAGGAAAGCTGTGGCATTATGGTACTGGAGATGGCTGTCAGTAATGGAAGAGGATGTCACGAGCTAAATGTTATTGGACTTGTTGCTAATACATAATTGTGATACTATCTTAAAATTCGAAATAGATCTAATTTAACTCTAAAAATGTTTTGGGATGTGAAAGGTATGATATCACTGAAAATTCGCTACTTAGTGGTTGATTTAGCAATTGAAATGTTTTGATCTCTATATTAATCGAGTTAAGTCTCTTAATTGGTTGTAAATGAGTTTGCAACCAATTTGTGAAAAGTCACTGATAATTTGTTGCTAACCAATTTTTTTTTTTTGGGTGAAGTAGCTTAGTGGATAGAATCACCTTTTTCAAGGTGAATAAGTGGGGTGTCTGGGGTTCGAACCCCAGCCCCTACATATAATAATACATGTCCCTGTCAACTGAGCTATGCTCACGGGGACCACTAATAACTAGTTTGAAACTGTGTCAGGGATCTCATTTTTTCGCGTTCAGATGTATGTTTTGACGTAGCAAAGAAGTTACAAGATAGAACTTTATAGTTGACGCGCATTTACTTTGTTTCACTGTATAAACAAACTATCACTATTTTAGCGACCGATTTGACATTTTTTTGTATCGAATCCATCACTAACTTAATCATAACTTAATCACTGTATCATCATGTAAAAAAAAAAAATAATCACTGTATAACATTTTTTTTAGTTATAAGCTCTTTTAAAGCCTAATCTCTTTTTCAATGTGTGAGACTTGATAATTTTTTAATACTTACTATTCATGATTTTGCAAAACCAATAAAAACAAAAATATCACCTCTAGCAGTATCTATCATCTATATATGCAAAAACCAGTGCAATTTATCATTTTTGTATATATGTAATTTTACCTGGCCCAAAAAATATATAAAATCCTATGGTGAACTATTCTTTGGACTGATTCCTAGAATGTCAACACCCGGGGTTGTTTTGTATAAGCAATAGCTATCTACTTTCTCTTACCCAATGGGAAACAATACATCCATTTTCCTCTTGACAAGAATTTATCTATATACACCAATCTCAATTTTCACCTTTTGTTTTGTCCACAACATAGCATATGAAATCCACATAATTTAATGCAAGTGTGTGAATGTTGTAAACCAATGAGAAATTAGGTTAAGGTTTGAATTTGTTGATAAAATAATATTAGCCACTAGTGTAAGATAAAAGACAGAAAAACAAGGCAAGTCCCCAAATACCAAATTTAACTAAATTTGGATACCATCAATATCAAGTAATGCTTATTAAAAAAAGAGGTAACTAACTCAAAAGCTGAGACACTGTACAAAAATTATTCAAACACTACTATACCCCCTCGCATGTAATGGTTGATGAATTACAAAAAGAAGAGAGGACAACAAAGAATATGGGTAGAATACCACAGCCGGTGAGATGAAAGCAACCTACGGAGAGGGGACCTCAAATAGCAGACATTATTGAATTATTATACATGTAACACAACAAATATGTCTTACTCAAAAATTTAATGCACAAACCCTAATGGGTCCATAAGAAATCCTATAATTAAAAAGACAACCAATTAGAATTCAGAGAATAAGATTAACTTCAACTCTCTAGCCAATCAACACTAAGATGATACCAATTGGTGGGTCCCATTAACCTCCATTAATATTCCTGTAGCAAATTACCAAAAGTGCATGGGCAGAGAGAAAGAAAAAAAAGTACCTACTGACACTAGTGTCTCCTTCATCACATTGTCTAGTTTCAACAAACACAAACCATTAATTGAATCATTTTTTTGACATTTCATTTCAATTCACTTGTAAGAAAAAAAACCATAAAACAATATAGTTTAGTTATATTCTATGATTACAGACATGAAAGGTGATGCAGATGCAGGTGCCTTGGGAGCCAAGACAGCAAGAGCATGTGATAGCTGTTTAAGAAGAAGAGCACGTTGGTTTTGTGCTGCAGATGATGCTTTCCTTTGTCATGGTTGTGACAATTTGGTTCACTCTGCTAATCTATTAGCAAGTAGACACGAAAGGGTTCGCCTTCAAACCGCGTCTGCTAAGGTAACAACAACAGCACAAGCATGGCACAGTGGATTCACAAGGAAAGCAAGAACGCCCCGCCACAACAAAAATTCGTCGATTCAACAACAACAGCAACGTCTCAAGGAAAAAGTTCTTTTCAATACTAGTTTTCTTCCACTTGTTCCTGAACTCGGAGGTGAAGAAGAACAAGGACAAGAACTACTTGTTGATATTGATGAGGCTGATGAGGAGCAGTTGCTGTGTCGTGTGCCAGTTTTTGATGCCAACCCTTTTGATTTAGAGACTTGTACTGTGAAAAATGATGTTGTTGATTTTGAGGAAATGTGTGACTTGGATAGTTTCTGTGAGTTTGATGTTGATCTTGCTGAATTTGCAGCTAATGTTGAAAGTTTACTTGGTGTTGGGAGTAGTGAGATTCAAGAGAATTCATCAGGACAAGTGTTTGATTATAAACAAGAGAATGAAATGGATGCATCCAAAAATGAAATGTTAAAGGTTAAGGATGAAGAACTTGATGATTTGGAATCAGTTTTTGACATGACAAGTGATGAGGTTTTTCATTGGAATATTGATAATAATGATGTATCACTAGCACAACAAGAGAAAGAGTTTATGCCTTTGAGTAATAGTAGTGTTGGTTATAGTGAGAGTGTTATTACTAAAGAAGAAACAAAGAGAGAGAGATTTTTGAGACTAAATTATGAAGAGGTCATTACTGAATGGAGCAGGCAAGGTTCTCCTTCTCCATGGACTACTGCAAACCCTCCTAAGTTCAATTGCGATGATGATTCATGGCAAAACTTATTGGTACTTCAACTTTTCATTTTTTAGATATTTTATTTTTTCCGTATGTAATTGAAACGACTAGGGTTGAATCTCAGTAGATCATGGCAGCAAGGTCACTCTACCACTTAGTTGTTTTATCACTGCATACATGCATAGATTAGATACATGTATATGATATTTGACATGTGAGTTTTGTGAATATTGATTTCAGGGTTCAAGTGGTGTAGATGGAGAAGTAAGAAGCTTAAGGGGGCAATTAATGGGAAGTGGTGGAGATGGAGGAAGAGAAGCAAGAGTATCAAGGTACAGAGAGAAAAGAAGAACACGTTTGTTTGCAAAGAAGATAAGATATGAAGTAAGGAAATTGAATGCAGAAAAGAGACCAAGAATGAAAGGTCGTTTTGTTAAGAGGACAGCATGTTTTGCTGGAGGACCTACTTCCTTTCCAACTAATTACCACTGACATGAATATCATCAACTGGTTATTAATTAACTTCCATGTTTGCTTTTCTGCAAACTTGGATTGATTAATATTTGGTGCATGTGGCTGTGTATAGTATGTATAATAATAATGTTTATCACTTTACTAGAGTTAATGTTGCTTGGGATGTTTCAATCTATCTCTAGCTTCAGGTTTAATTAGTAGTACTAATGGTAACCCTTCAATTATGAGATAGTTGATGATTTGGCTGTTAATTTTTGTAAGCCTATTATTATTGTTCCTTACTAGAATATGGTTAATTGGTTACCTAGTTGGTTATTCAGACAGGCTACTAATAACTATGTTTAACATTAGATTGAAATGACCGTTAATTGTTGTAATGTTGAAAAACTTTATTACAATGAGTGTATACACTTCAACTAGTGTTCCTCCTAACTAAGCTAATTAATCATAACAAGTTTTCAACTAATCATAACTAACTTGCAGCAATCTTGGTGTATGTTTGATATCACAGTGGTATACCGGAATCACGGTGATACCAAAGATAAACTTAAACAATATTCAACTAATTATAATAGTCGGTAGAAAAAGCTACCATTCTACAAAATGCTATTTTTGACATGTTTTAAAGTTTGAACATATTCTTCCTGGTTAGTTTGTGTTCTACTAATAAATTTACCAGCCTTGTAAAATAATCACTCTTTTATAAAATTCAACCGAATTTTTAGAATAAAATTCAACTGAATTTTTAGACAATGAACCAGGAATCAATATTGTTCAAGAGTCTGTCAAGAATATCTAGTGTTAGAATTTCTATTGGGCAGTACCTTTTCTGTTTAGACCCTACTTACAGTTGCAAACAATTCAATTAAACTGTCGCACTCACACAACTATTATGGGCTAAGTCTAACGTTGGCAATTTAGTGGATTCCTTTTTCCAGGGATTAATGGAAGTCAAGAAAGATAGAATTAATCTTGTCAATGTAGCTAACAAATGTTAATTTGGTCAAAGTGAAACTGAACTCAAACTCGTTAAGCAAGATTATGTGTTCATGACTTGTAGATGGAAAAAATTGTTATTAAATTGAGAGACCTCATTAAAGGTGGTTATATAAATTCTCGACGGAAATTAGTCATCGATAAAGTAAGAATAAGGCATCGGTAAAGTTAGAAAACACTTCACACCGATCACACCGATAACAAGGTTAAAAATATCTTGTCAATCCAGCTCTATGGTATCATAAAACCATACAAGGTTAAAACACAGGTAGATGCTAGTATGTTACTACAATTGTCAAATATAGTTGGAATCTCTTCCAATGAGTGCATGAAAATTGATTCACTGATATTTTAATATGTGCAAGTTTTTTAATTATAGAAGTAATAGGTACTTGTAATGACACGAGAGTCAAAAATAGAAGGATTTATCTACAACCACATGATGATAATTAATATTGACGACCTCTTCTTATAAGGAGAAAAAACCTCAAGATGATGTATATGTTTATGTCTATGGTATCCCAAGAGGTACAGAAGCGACAGATCCTGAAATGCAAGTTTTGTTCTCTTTTCTATAAAAGCATTGTGGTCCAAAAATTTGGGGTCAATGGGCCAGACTTTGTGAAAATGAAATAACAGAAACTTCAAAAAAGTGATGGCACAGGGCAGAAACTCAACATGGCTGATGGGGCCATCAATTCATACAACATGTAATCATCATCATCGTGTCACCCTTTATAAGGTCCAGGTCATCAGACACTACTTGCCTCCTATACCGAACTTAATATTTTATCTTAATCTAAATTTTGATATTTTTTTCTTAAAAAAAAGTAGATGATAGTCTAGTCTGAGTCAAAAAAAGAAGTATGATAGTCTCCTGCAAATATTTCCCACCAAAGTTGATGGTATTTATGTAAATATATCTATATATTTACTTACAATTTAAAGATTTAATGCTCGTATCTAAGGAAAATTCAAATATCAAATGAGTTCAAAATTGTTTATCCACATATCTAAGCAATTAATTCTCCATATAACTATCATATCTCATTATAAGTATCATTAACCACTATTATTTCAAATGAAATCAACTTGACTCATTTAATTTGTAAGATTGCAAGATCCTTTTGAATTCACAAGGTGCTACTGCTAGATGATCCAATTAACTTCTTACTGAAGAGTTGCTGAACGTTTTCTATATTTTACTAAGACAAAATAGGATATCAACTTTTATGCTAAACAACTCAATCAATTTATGCAAGCAGCCATAGAAGATCATTACTTGGAAGCCAAGTAAATTGCAAGATACATCAAATTAGCCCTAGCTAGATCAAGTCCTGGTGTTTCTTCAGCATCAAAACTATATATATTTGAAGAATTTAGTGATTCTTATTGGGCTACATGCCCTGAAACCAGAAAATTAGTAGCTAGTTATTATGTGTTCCTTGGATTGTCTGATTTCTTGGAAGTCAAAGAAGCAAAATACATTGTCTCGCTTGTCCTATCAAGTGAAAAATATAGAGCACTCTCCTTAACAACCTGTGAACTTCAATAACTCACCTTTATAAAATTTTCATTCAATTGAATACTTCTAAATTGACACCGTAGACAAATCCTTTTTTATTTTTTTGGTATGACCTTACAGATCAATCTTTATGACCTCAACTTCTCATTGATGTTCTTTAGCCCTCATCTCCTCATCAGCTTCTCCATGAATGATGTTCTTTAGATCGGTCTAGAATCCATGTATTATCACGTTGCATACCAATTTTAATATGATATTTTTCACTTGTATGGTTTTGTTTATACTTATGGTCACCAGCTGTTTTATTAATATTAATTAGAAAATATTTGCTTAGATTGGGTGTTTATTTTACAGGTTCTAGTATCTATAAGAAGAGCATATATCCAATGTAACACATATATAAAATTGAAAGACCGTATCTATTTTATTCTTTCATGTATTCTAAAATGATCTCTAAATCTATAACATGTTAATTAGGTTTGTCTTGAATACGTTATTATTCACTTAATTTTAAGAGGAGTGTTATTAACACTCTCTCTAACGTTCACTTGCATTGTAATGTATGTTCTACCACTTTATATGAGTTTCATTTTTAAAATGTATGTCCCATATTGATTTAGCCCAATAAAAAAGTGAGTGAGAACGTTGAAAAGAGAGTTTATCACCGTTATTATTAGGGGTGACAAAACGGACCCGACCCGTTGGACCAACCTGTTTAACCCGCCATTTTAGGCGGGTTGGGGTGAGATTTTGAGCCCATCTCTCTAGTTAACCCCGCTAAAAAAGCGGGTCATGGCGGGGTGGGGCATGCTGGCCCGCAGGCTTATCAAACTTTCGTTTTTTTAACTATTTACACACCCCATAAACACTTTTGCAAAACTACTAAACAAATTTTAATAACTGTTGCAGCAACACTCGGAGCATCGCATGTCTATTACCTAGACGATGATTAACTTAGGGACGTTGAACAAATTATGTAGACTCTTTTTGGTTGATTTGTTTTGAGACTTATTTCATATTGTTGGATTTATTTTGTAATTTGTTTTATGTTGGATGTATGGTGGATTTACTTAATGTTAGAGGCATTATATTGAATTTATTGTTTTTATAATAACAGGGTATTTGTTAATAACAATCGACAAAAAAATATTTTAAAAAATAAACTGGCCAACCCGCTAGCCCGCTCCTAAACGGGGCGGGCTGGCCGTATTGCCATCCCTAGTTATTATTCACTTAATTTTAAATGCATTTTCATCATTGTCCACTTAAAATTCTAACAATGGGACAGATATGATTAAATTGTTAGTAAGAAAATTGATAGAATATAATAAGATACCTTTTCATTTTGATAATTTTAGGAATCATTTTGAAATATTAATTATATTGAGACGACTGATTCGATCGAACAATTTCAAAATGTTTAGACTTATTCTCACATACCTTTTCATTTGTCTCATTGGATCTTGCTTATTTTTCATATTCAGCTTCAGTTTGCAGCTATGATAGATCATAGTCATTTCCAAACTTGAGATGATTGTCTAGGATTTGTTGGGAAACTACACAGTCCCATTATCGAATAAAGTAAGAAAATATAAGTAAATATAACAAGTCCAATATTTAAATACTAATTTCAAAAGGTTTGTGGATATTTGACTATTTGAACCGATAACTGATTAAATATCAAATTTTTTGAACAAGAAAAGTAATTAAAAATCAACGTGAACTTGTGGAACCACACCACAAGAAGAGAAAAATATAATAAAAATGGTTAAAAATATATAATTTGAAAGCTTATATAGATATATTTGTTTGGACAGAAGGTTATATACATATTTATTTTTGGTGAAAATATGTATTTGTTTGCCAAATAGTCTAATGGTTATAAATTCATCTTTTTAATAGATGTTCCAGAGTTCGAACCTCAATCATTACACAAATTATACAATATATCTACCAATTGAGTTAAGCTCACGAAACAATAAACATGTTTTTAAATTCCTTAAAAAAAAATAAACATGTTTTTAAATGATGACTAACACCCTTTTAAAAAAATAATGACTAACACGATGAGTTATACTTCAAAATGAGTTAAAAAAAACTTTAAATTCCAAAAGAACACCATAAATAAAAAAAGTTACCCGGTTAGTGAATTAAACGGTTGATTAAAAAATTACTCTTTATACTTTTAAAATTTCTTCAAACCACCTCCAAATTATTCATTTAACTATGTTAACTACTACTCAGAAGACTTTTTGATTGGTTAAACAAGTTTAAAAAATGAGTCATCCAATCTAAAAATATTAAACGACACTTAGGCTATGTTTGGTAAAACCAATAAGCTAGTTTATAGCTTATTATAGACTAGTTTATAAGCTTGTCTTAAAAAAAAATGTTTGGTAACAAGCTTATCTCACTTTTTGAGATGCTATTTTAACTAGTTTTTTGAACTTATAACTTGTAGTTTTTCACATTTTTTCTATTTAATATTATTTTTATGGGTCTTGCTAATTAGTGCCCCAAGGACATTGGTTAAGGAATCAAGAAGTAGAAGTTTTGTCTTAGAAATGTAAGATGTTACTTAACTAGCTTTTGAGCTTATAACTTGTAGTTTTTCACATTTTTTCCATTTAATATTATTTTTATGGGTCTTGCTAATCAGTGCCCTAAGGATATTGGTTAAGGAATCAAGAAGTAGAAGTTTTGTCTTAGAAATGTAGGATGTTACATTTGACCAAGTAACAATTAGACTACTTTTTATTAAAAACTTACTTGTTGTTTAATCAATTTTCTTGGGCACCGATTAACATTCTCCTATTTTTATTAAAAAATAATTATCCACTCAAAGAAATGAACTTCCCGAGATATGCTAATTTTTGTTTGACGGTTGCCTTATATTGCTTTCTATTTGAATTTTTTTTTATTGTTCGCGATGGTTGCAATATTGTTGTCCAGATTTGATTTTTTTTTAGAGATATATGGTCTTTGTTTTGGTCAAATAGTCTACGGGTTAGAATTCACACATTTTAAACGTGAAAAAATGGGGTGTTTGGGATTTAAACCCCAACTCCTACATATATTATGCGATATCTCTACCAATTAGGCTAAGTTTACGGAACATATATGACCTCTTTCTATTAAATTTATATGTACATATTTACAATTATTTTTATCTTTGAATATATTTACCAATTTAAATAAAAAGAAATAATTTTCCATAAAAAAAATGAAAATATATGACAAAGAAGTCAAACAAATTTTGTTAAAGATAAACTCCATTAAATTCATATATCAAATTTATTATTTTAAAGATAAAAAAATTCATATATCATTTTATATTTATCAGTCACTTCAAAAGCTAATTATATCATATATTTTAATTTCAATCAACTAGTTTTTCAGATATCAATCATCAGTTATAAATTAGATTTTCAGCTATCAACTATAAATCTATTTATAGCTTCATTTTATCAAACACACTTAACAGTCTTAACCAATTGCATAAATGAGAATTTTTGAAAGTGTAAACAAAAACACTTAGTTGGATCTCCTTCAAGTTAACACTTGGCATTGCACCTCTATTCTATTGTTTTTGTCGCTGGCGGGAAATGATTCATTGTGACGCACGGAGTCTTTCTCGGACCACTCTCTTTCCTTCCAAAGTTACCTAACACACTAACTTTTTTTTATAAATTATTTTATTAAATGAATTAATTAATTAAAATAATTACGTACAAAATCTAATGGATGCATGTTTTCTTGATTCTCCTCAATCTCCCCAACTACCATTCTTCATTCAACGTCAACATTCCCAGGTTTCATTGCATTTTCTTCTTTTTTCACATTTTTTTTTTTAATTATTATTTCACTTTTTACATTCTTTTTATGTTCCCCTTATATTTTGTTCTCCAAAATTTTAATAATGTAACATTCTTCAAACGTAGACAAGTCAAATTTCAACATGAATGTTTTGTTCCTTCTTGGTAATTTGAATATTGATTTAGAATATTTGAAATGATTTATAAAAAAATTGCATGCAAACAAAATAGTCCTCTTCACCCCGGAAATTTCTATGACCCGTTTTTCAAGTTTTATTCTTTTGGACGTTTCTTTTGTTTTTGTCACAAAGCATTGATCAATTACGTTACAATACAAAAATTGTACATTTTCTGTTCTTAAGGGTTCTTTGTTTAATCCTGTTTAGCTATCTAGTCCTTCGTTACTTGCTAATCTGACATAGATGGCTTCTTTAACCAATGAAAGGAATTGAGATAAAAAAAAAGTTTTTGTTGGTGGTAACTGCATGTTGATAATTATGAGTACTGTCGAATAGCAGTTATAGCGTAGCGGATTTTGACCTAGTCGATATTGTTTTATGATACGCTATTTAGTACAGAGTGTTGTCAAATAGGGCTTCTAACTGTTGCGTAGCATAGTTTGAACTTACGCAATCGAAGAAACTGATTCGGAGTACCGTGAATTGATATGAATTTCAGGCTTTGAAGAGTTCTTTGGGTGATATGACACAAAGGGAATTTCTTTGAAATGTATCTTTGTGGAAATCTTAGGTTGCTTGTCCCACTAGGAACCTAGTAATGAATCCCCCATCTGGTATACATATTACAGTACCCAGAGAATTGGGTAGTCCAAAGGACATTTTCAATGGAATTGATAGAGTTGGGCATGTAGTAAACACTCAATGTGAGGTGGAAGGTATGGAGATCATTGGACTTAAACTCTCTTTGTAATTTGCATGTTATTCATTTATGTGTTGAATTTGAATTAATCTTCTTTATGAATATTTTCAGCTAAACATCGATCGGTTTTGGTTCAATGGTTAAATAGTCTTCTTCCTTCATTGGACTTCTCAACAAATGTCACAGATGGTGAGTTAAGAGCATGCTTGAGCAGTGGTACAGTTTTGTGCCAGATACTAAACAAACTACGACCTGGTCCCGTAACTGTGGTAATACTTTCTTAACTTTCAGAGTTTCAATTAACTTCACCAATACATTTGACAATTTTACTTTCAGAATTCAGGTATACCTTTCAATCTGCATTATTTTTTGTAGGTCAGTGAATCTGATCATTCTCTGCCATCACAATCAGAAAATGTTAAAACGTTTCTGAAAGCTTTGGATGGATTGGGATTGCCAAGGTTTGAAATATCAGACCTAGAGAAGGTATAAGATACCTAGCACCTATTTTTTTGTACCGTGATTTTATGCATAGCATTATTGTATCTGTTGATAATTTAAGATCTTCACGAGCTTATCGCACGCTCCTTGTTGGGTTGCCACTGTCTCTTTTGTTGTATAGGGATCTATGAAGCCTGTTGTGGATTGTCTTTTAATACTCAGAGCGAAAAGTTTGATGAATTCTTTGGGAGATAATGCTTCTTTAAGTAATTCCAATGCATCAAGCCCTCGTGGGTATGGATCTTCGAGTTTTCATTCTTCCCCACCATTTGGTGTGGACAACAGGAAGCTTACATCTGAGTCAAGGTTTCAACGTGTTATGAGTTTTAGCCCTTCTATGGCGGGTCCGGTGAATTTTATTAAACTCATCCCCTTCTTTCTGTATGTGCTTGTTGTACAGAAGGAGATAATAAAATCCAATTTCATAAACACGGTGACATGTTAATGAGAAAACTTATCTAGGATGTATGTAATTTGAATTCCCTAAGCAATGTTATCTGGGAAGTCCTAATTTGTACTATAAAAACTAAACATTTAATTTTGTAAGACACACTTTTTCTTTGAACTTTAAATTCTTAATTATATATATGTGTTTGACTATCTTTTTTCATTTAAATCCTTCTTTAGAAGAAGAGAGGAACAGAAGTGGTTATTTTCCCTTTGTGAAGGACATTTGTAGTGCTTCAAAGTTAAACATCTATGTTGATATTCATTAGACCGATTATATTGCGTTCTTGTATTTATAAGTGATTGGTTCTGTTCATTTGAATCTTGTGCAGAACCATCAGCTTCATTAATATACCAGGTTGGTCATAAGTTCCACGAGGTTTTTCAAATTAAACCTGGAAGCTATTCAGATCTTCCTGCCGCAAAAATATCAGAAATGATGAAATCAAACAGTTTAGATGTAAGTTCCTGAAGTCAACCTTTAGATACATGTATTCAGATTAAAAAAATTGTGTACATGTGTATATAGATATGCGTGTATTCTTTGTTTGATTCATGACTGATTTATTTTATTGCCTGTTGTTGCAGAATGCTCCCACCCAATCGCTATTAAGTGTTGTCAATGGTATTCTTGAAGAAAGCGTCGAGAGAAGAAACGGAGAAATACCTCATGTATGGCTTGCAAATGAAAATACAAGTATATATCCATGTGAATGACTTGCACCTCAAGCTCAAGTAATCCATACAGTTTCATAAATATTGTTTGTTATTTTTGTTTGTTTAGCGGGTGGCATGCTTGTTGAGAAAGGTTTCACAGGAGATCGAACGCCGCATATCGACACAAGCAGAACACATACGAACTGTATGTCCGTTACATCGTTCTTAACATCTATGTAATTTTGCTTTTCTCACTCAGTTTCCTCATGTCACTTTCTTACACTGTATTCAGCAAAGTAATCTTTTTAAGGCCCGGGAAGAAAAATATCAGTCGAGAATAAGAGTACTCGAGGCACTTGCATCTGGAACTAGAGAAGAGAGTGAGGTATCTCAAAATATCATTGTCTAGTCATATTTTTAAAAGTGGATCCTTATATATTCCTTCAAATTTTGAAAATTGGTACAAGTTCTCTACTTATCAGATCGAACTTTTGCAACAGATGATTTCTAGCCAGCTTCAACAGTTGAAGGTAATGATTTCATACTTTGCATCATAAGAAATATATTGATATACTATAGACACGGGATAATATAAGAGGCTTTAATTAGACTATTTTCATGGTTCGACTCTTCAATATAGGATGAGAAGGTCACAGAGGAAGAAAAGAAGGAAAATGAAAAAGAAATAATTAGGTTGACGAAAATGCTAGAGGACAAAAATTTGGAAATTTCAGAATTGAAGCAAAAACTGGAAGCAACCAAAAAAACATATGAAGCGAAATGCTCACAGTTGGAAGAAGAAACCAGGGATGCTAAAGCAGAATTGAGACAGAAGTCTCAAGAATATGAGTATCGACTCGAAGAACTGAGGAACGCAGTTAAGGAGATTGAGGATTCTTCGGATTCAAAATATCAGGAGTGGAGCGTGAAAGAGAACCAATTGCAGACTGTTATAAATTGTCAATTTAGTTCCCTACAGGTACACTTAAAAATGTGTCAATGTCAATGTTATAATTGTGGTGCCAAACATTACAATTTTGTGCTTGATTTGCAAACATCCAGAAACTGAAATCATCGTGGGAGTCCATTAAGCAAGATGCTATGAAAGGGAAAACCGTTTATGCAGAGGAGTGTAATCGATTACGTAAGCCTTTGTCGTTAGAATGTCATTTTAGTGCTCCCTTTCATATTCTTCTACCGGGATTTAACCTTTAATCATTTGAATGTAATTTGTTCAGGTGTAAATCTCAAACCACTCATACATGCATCTCAGAACTATCAAGCCGTCCTTGCTGAAAATAAAAAAATGTTTAATGAAGTTCAAGAATTAAAAGGTAGCATTATCCATGTCTTTTTTCTGGCTTTTGTATATTATGGAAGTGTAATATGAATTCACACATTGTTTTATGATACAGGAAATATCAGAGTATTTTGTCGAATTAGACCATTCCTTATAGACAAAAAGGAAAAACAGTCTATTGTAGAAGACATGGGTGAAAGTGATTTGGTTGTGGTAAATCCCTCCAAAGAAGGGAAAGATGTACATCGATCATTTAAGTTCAATAAGATTTTCGGCCCTGCCGCAACTCAAGGTTTATTTATATATTCTATTCCATTTTTGCGATTAGGCTATGGAGAAGTATTCCTTATATCCAGAGATGAAAATTTTGCATCATTATTCATGTGTATCGATATTACAGTTTTTACTTAGTTTTAGTTGTAATGTTTATATTCTGACGTTGTCCTGTGATTCTACTCTGAATGATGCACAGGAGATGTATACGCTGACATTCAACCTTTTGTAAGATCGGTACTCGATGGATATAATGTATGTATATTCGCTTATGGCCAAACCGGGTCCGGAAAAACTTACACAATGGTATAAACCCTCTTGACATATTGATTTTATATTTTTCTTAATGCTATTAAAGAAATGCCTTATTGTACAAATTACCTTCTTTTCTCAGACTGGTCCAAATGGAGCAACAAGTGAGAAACTCGGTGTTAATTATCGAGCTCTAAATGACCTCTTCAGAATTTCCACAAGCAGAGGAAGCCTCATAGACTATGAGATTTGGGTTCAAATGGTTGAGATATATAACGAGCAAGTTCGTGACTTGTTATCAACTGAGGAATCTCCAAAAAGATATCCTTTTTTAAAAATATCTTTAGACAATTTTATATTTTTTTGCATTAACTTTCCCTTATTAGTTTTTTCTTCTCTGGTTTCCTTGATTTGCACACACTTGGGATTTTGACTCAATCTCAATCATACGGTATAGCAGTACCAGATGCTAGCATGTTCCCCGTAAAATCACCTTCAGATGTCATTAAGTTGATGGACATTGGACTTAAAAATAGAGCAATCGGTTCGACTGCTATGAATGAAAGAAGTAGCCGTTCTCACAGGTTAAATCATTTTTTTCTTTCCTTGAAATGAAAGCTTTTTATTATGATGACATGTATAAACTTTATGTGCACAGTGTGGTCTCAATTCATGTTCGCGGAAAGGATTTCAAGTCTGGTTCTACTATGCATGGTAATCTTCATTTGGTAGATTTGGCCGGAAGTGAAAGAGTAGATCGATCTGATGTAACCGGGGATAGACTTAAGGAAGCACAACATATAAACAAATCACTTTCTGCCCTCGGAGATGTAATCTTTGCCCTTTCTCAAAAGAGTCCCCATGTACCATATAGAAACAGCAAGCTTACTCAACTTCTGCAAACGTCTCTTGGTAAATCAATGTTCATCTGCTTAACTTTCGGTTTAGAATCTCTTTCAAGCTTCTACTAGATTTTGATTTGAATATTGTCTTTGATTTTACTGCACAGGCGGTCAAGCAAAGACTCTCATGTTTGTCCAGATTAACTCGGACGTCAGTTCGTATTCTGAAACTTTGAGTACTTTAAAGTTTGCTGAGAGAGTTTCCTCAGTTGAACTAGGAGCTGCACGAAATAACAAGGAGACGAGAGAATTATTGGAACAGGTAATTTACCTTGTTCATGTAAATGGAATACGTCGGTGTGGTTATGCGGTGTGCTTTCCTTTTGTTTCATGTACTCTGACAAGTATTTTCTACCTTGTCTTACTTTGAAGGTGACTTCTATGAAGAACACTATTTTGAAAAAAGATGAGGAGATTGAAAGGCTTAAATCACTGAACGCGTCCGTCGGTGGTATTTCTAAGCAAATTCAAAAAGTATCAAGTGGAAGTTTTAAGCACCTTGTTGAAGGTGATATCAAACAACGAATGGATGACCATAAAACTGAGTTTCTCCGTTCACCTGAAAAGGCTAGGCGAGTAACTCAAGGAGACTCAGGTACAGATTTTCAACAAAAATCAAGTGATTTTTCTGACAACAAGGAGTCTCGGCTTAAATCACTGAACAAGTCCGTCAGTGGTATTTCTAAGCAAATTCAAAAAGTATCAAGTGGAAGTTTTAAGCACCTTGTTGAAGGTGATATCAAACAACGAATGGATGACCATAAAATTGAGTTTCTCCGTTCGCCTGAAAAGGCTAGGCGAGTAACTCAAGGAGTCTCAGCTACAGATTTTCAACAAAAATCAAGTGGTTTTTCTGACAACAAGGAGTCTCGGCTTAAATCACTGAACAAGTCAGTCAGTGGTATTTCTAAGCAAATGCAAAAAGTATCAAGTGGAAGTTTTAAGCACCTTGTTGAAGGTGATATCAAACAACGAATGGATGACCATAAAACTGAGTTTCTCCGTTCGCCTGAAAAGGCTAGGCAAGTAACTCAAGGAGTCTCAGCTACAGATTTTCAACAAAGATCAAGTGATTTTTCTGACAACAATAGTCTTGCTCTCGGCACAGAAACTGATGGTTCTTCTGATAGTTCCAGTATGAGTGAAGCCAAAAAGACTTCAGATAAGTCGAAGAAGTGAGTAGTGTTTATGCTATTACAGCATATTTGCAGAGGAACAACATATGCATCGCTTAGAAGTCAAGTCTAAAATTAATGTATATGTGATATTTATGGTTAAAATTTTGATCTGTGTTTTGCAGGTCCAGAGTAATATCCAGAACTGTTCAGGCGGTAAGGAAATTTGGCCGAATCTCAACTACCACAGCTGTAGCAAAGGACCCCTCAAAGAAATCATCAGGTATATGCAAGTTAAAATGAAATTCTCTCGATTTATGCTGTATCTGTCATCCTTGCTCATAGGTCATGCTATTCTTCACTTTGCTTTTAGTAGAGCATATGAATATTATACTAACAATGAATTTAAAGGAAAATATATCTGTAGTTAATGAATCATCGGTTAGTATTTAATTCGCATACATAACAAATTATAAATAGATTCAAATATCAACTGATGGTTCTCATCAATGATTCAAATATCTTAAAGTGATAATTTACTATATAGGTGTCAAACTAGGTAATCATTAACTTCTTAAAATGTTTAGATTTTTCAACTTTCTTCACAAATTTATTTTCAGGTACCATAAAAAGCCCCAGTATTGGCACACCTAAAGCTCCAAAACGGTGGCAGTAAAATAGGAGGCAGTACTTGTAGCTACAATTAAATTGCATAGTCTTCACAATTTGGCACGTGCTATGTAAATACGGATTCAGATTCCACACAGCAACTGCGAGACGGAGTTACTAATCTTGATTGTTCGAACTCAAATCAATGATGAAGATTATTTGAAGATATGTTGGTGAAGGTGTGTAATGTATGTCAACCAATCTCAATTCGATCGTCGAGATCAATTAATGTGTATAACTGTGTCTTTTTTACTGCACTGAATCCAGATTCATGTAAATATAATCAAGTCATTGGTATGTTGGAACTTCTAATACTTGAATTCTTTGTCACATTGGTGACATTTTGTGGATAATATTGTAACATATTTTGTATTCATAATCATATGAAAAGAAAAACAAATTTTATAACAGAAGTTCAACAGATTGATGTGCTCAAGGTAGTGCTGAACTGTAAGAACTTGGGCCAAAAGCTTAAGGCTTTGTTTGGGAGTTTGGAGGGGAGGGGAAGGAAAGGCTCGGGGGGGAGAGAAATATAGGGGAAATTGAGAAATCTTTCACATTTTTTGAAAGAGTATTTTTTTAAAGAGTGATAAATTAATGCTTATGATTAATATATTTTTAATTTTAAGAATATTATAATAACATAGATTAAATTTGAAGAATTCATATAAATCCTCTGAAATCCCCCAAAACCCTCCTCCAGTACAATTTTTTAGTTCCTCCAAATGAGGAGGGTTTTATATTTTGAAGAAAAATAAGCCCCTCCTTCCAATGTCCTCTATTTCTTTCACTTACTCCTTCCTTTTTTTCCAAGTCTTTCCTTCCCTTTCCCTCCAAACTCGCAAACAAAGCCTAAGAGAATCAGTACTTAGCTTAATGTTTATCAATAATATCAATGAGGTCAATGACATTTGATGAATTTACTTTTGAGCTTCTAAATGAGACAATTTGTAAAGAGAATCATGAAGAAAAAAAACTTGAATAAAATTAACATAATCTAATAATGTAACTAAAATTGGAACTAACATTTTCTTTTGCCATATAGTACTTGGACTATTCATACATTTAGCTTCCCAATAGCTTATTGATATTTCTACATATATGTTTGCTTTTTTAAAATAATAATTATACGCAGAGGCTTATTTATCTATTTATGACTCATTTTATTAAAGTTGTAGGATCATTTTTTTTTAATTCAATTGGGCTAATATCATAATTTTTCTTTTTTTTTGATAGATAGACGAAATGGCAAAGCCATTATAAATTCACACACAAATGGAGGTATCGGGGTTCGAATCCCGGTCATGGCATCCGACCTAACAATTTCGACATTTTTCCTGTTGAGCTAAGACTCGTGGATAAATCACAATTTCTAATTAAACTTTATAAAATTTCAAAAGAAAATGTTCGTGTGTGCAAGAGTTCTTAAACTAGTATTGTTGTACCAACATGTTAGAAGTTAATTTTTGATACTTTGATGTGAACCAAGTGATATGCCTGCCACACTTATTACCTTTGCAAAAGTTAGAAAACATTATCACCATGTATAACAGTTATATATTGTACCATCACATTCATTTTCTACTTCGCAGGAAAGTTCATATCTCCAAGACTCCAACAGTACAAATGATTTTAAGCGATGATATATCTCCATTTTGTCTTGTACTAGACTAGTAAATAGGTGTAAGCAATCTTGTACGGAAGGTGGGACCTATCTGGCTTGTGTAAAGAAGTTGGGGGTTCATATTATAATCAAGGCTTAATTGCAGTTTTAGCCCTTTAACTTTCTCAAAGTTGCGATTTTGGCCCCTAAGAAAAAAAAACTACAAAACAGCCCCTAAATTTTGCAACTGTAGCAGTTTTGGCCCCCAAAGTTGATATTGACTCGGTCTACGCCGACGTGGCACCCTAAGTGAGGTGCCACGTGTTATTTTTTTAATTTTTTTTTGCCTTGGGAGGCCAAAACTGCTATAGTTGCAAAACTTAAGGAAGGCTGTTTTGTAGTTTTTTTTTTAGGGGGCCAAAATCGCAACTTTAGAAAAGTTAAGGGGCTAACACTGCAATTAAGCCTATAATCAATGATACTTTGCTAGACAAAATTCTGCTCATGATTTATGATTTATTCTTGCTTATGTAGCCTTAACTATTCTACAAGGAATAATTTAGTATTCATTCATCTTTGGTTAATATTTGAACATCAACATTCAGCTGCAAGGATTAATTTACAACTTGTGAACTCCAATTTTGGTTTTAGATGAAGAAATTAACCATTATTGAAGTTACTGTGCCGCCAAGAAGCAACCACTATAGTAGTGTTTTTATTACGGTCTGCATTCATGTGACTTTGAAAGATAACAATCAAGTTTTTTTTTTTTAAATAAACCATCATTTAGACTCTAAATTATTACTCTTTCTTCAATTTAGTGTCTATGTAAATATAATAAGTCGTTATTAAACTTTCTAAAATCTATCAACCGAGATATTGGAGACTAAATTGACGAATTTTCGTATACTTTAACAAATTATTGAGTTAGTGTTGTATTGTTGGTCACAACAATCAAAACAAATTCATTTGGAGGAATTATTTAGTTATGCCAATGTCATGGGAATTTGCAGCTTATACATAATGCAAACCTGCAAGTTGTGACAAATACTATGTATGCATTGTTACATCATCAGTTTTAACCGAGGAAATGGACGATGAGACCAACGTATCTGACGATTACAATTTAATGGATGTATTTGTCTTTTCTCAAATTTTAGAGGGTAATTGCAATATTTTAAAATATTGGGGAGTATTTTTCCCATTTACTAAAAACAATGAAAAAGATAATTATTTACATAATTAGTATATCACATCAGCATTTTAATCCAGTTGAATGATATTGAAGTATATTTTCAAATAATCTTCAATTTTTTTTTTAACATAATATACATGTTTCCACCAATCCTTAAAAAGAAACATATTATTTCCAATATTTCCGCCAAAGCAAGTCAGTAACAGACAACAATACCGCCGCCGCCGCCGCCTTGATCCACCAGCATCGTTTCGCGTGTCTGTAAGGAGGATGAGTACTCCTCCGGTAAGCCTCCCTGATGAACTTATCAGTGAGATTCTTTCGTTTTTCAATGTGAAATTTCTTATTCAAATCCTGGAATTCTATTATTTATAATCCTAAATTTTTTAAACTTCACCTTAACCGTTCTGCGTGAAACCCTTACTTGACACTATACCGACCTAACAATAACATGTTCCCTTCCCTGTGCGCGATAACCAACATTTCAAAAACAGGATTGTCACTCTGCTATTGGATCTTCTAATGGATTGTTTTGTGTCTTTTGTTATTCCTTTACTGAACCTGGTTCCGTTTCTGGAACCCTGTTTTACTTACAACGTCAAAAAAGTTTGGTCATTTTTTGGGTGATAAAACGTCTTTATCATGATTCATCCGAGACTTATAATGTTGTAATGTTAACGTTGAATGAACCTGAAAATATAATTCATGTTCAAGTTCTAAGTGTGAGTGATAATGTCTGGAAAACTATTCCAGATTTTCCCTCTTCCTTATCGCTATAATAGTCATGGCTGGAGTTATGGTGTTTATTTGAATGGTCTTCTTAATTGGTTGGCCGTTCAAGATCGTCCTGTTAGTGTTTGTGGTTGGCATTGGGAGAATGTGAAGGCAAAGGAATTCGTGATATGGGTACAGAGTTATACACGCAGTTGATGTCCTCCCCGTGCTTTTCTCATGATTTCAGAAGAACTGAATTCCTTAAAATTAGTTACCAAAATCTTCGGACTAAATTTCATGATTTTGCTGACTTGGAAAATTGTCAATTGTTGCCTTTGTACCTTTCTGATCACAGCAATACACTAATATTGGCTAATAATCAAGATCGGCGAGCAATTATATATAATTTGAGAGATAATACAGCAACGCGGACTAAATTTATCAATGAAATACAGTGGTTCTCTTCCATGGTTTATGTTGAAAGTTTGGTTTCTGGCATTTAGAAAGCACTCAATCCATTTGTGGGATGCTTGGAGGAAAGGAAAAAAGAAGCTTATTGGAGCTACTGTCTTCAGTCACAATACTCACTTTGTACACGGCATTTATGGTCACTTGATGTCTTTCTTCTAGCTTTCTTCGAAGACATTTGAAGCAACTCACTATTTAATAATTGTTTTGTTTTACAACTCTTCTATTTGTTTGGAAGCATGTGAATGTCACTAGTACATTTATGCCTTTTAGTCCATTTCCTTATTCTTTTCTTTACATGCCATCTCTATTTTTACTTTTCAACCATTAAGCTTTCAGTTTTTCCTTCTTTCTTGTAATGTAATTATATTGGTGAGTTCAATTGCATAAATAATGAATTAGCTTTCATATGTGAGTTGCACTGATAAAAGGAAAAGACAAATATATGTTGTACACTGAACCATGAGAAGCTGTCACTAGATATTGAAACATTTTACTCAAAACTTGGTAATAATAACAGAAGAATGAGTGATGGGAAAACTAAAACTTAAACAAAGTTAACACAATCTAAGAACGTGCTGTAACTATCTCAACAATAAAAAATGTAACTAAAACTGAATAACTGTTACTTGTACTTATTTAACTTAACACAATCTAACTAAGAATGTGCTGTAACTATCCCAACAATAAAAAATGTAACTAAAACTGGAATTAACTGTTTCTTGTACTTGATGTAATTTAGTCCTAAGTTAAGTCCTTTTCCTAATTATAGCTTTTCATGTTGCAACTGGCAAGTGCAAGTGGCTATTTATTATGTCACAATTTGGCATTGCAGGCCAACTTGTCTGCTACTGAGTGTTATATGCTGTGAATGAAAAAGCCTTACGCAACTTCGCATCTCAACTTCACATGGTCCCATTAATGTTAATCAATAATAATATATCATGTTACAACATCAACCACTAACAATCAAACAAAGCCACAACACATTTTGTGTCCTCCACACTCTCTCCTTCACATGCATTTCAGACATTGCTGACTCATCATCTCATCTTCAACTCACTTTATTTATACCCTTTCACATCACCAAAAATACTAATCCTCTTTTTCAAACAATTCGATCAACCAAATAAAAATATTACATTAAAATAATAAAATACAAAGACCAAGCCCCTCAAATCTTACCACAAAATACGCTTTGATGCTTCCTAAGATCCTCCTAAACCAATAGACTTTCTTTTTATTTATTTTTTATTTTCTTATGTCTTTCTCTTTAGAACACAATCATGGAACACTAATAAACAGTCAAACATCCTAGATTTTTTTGAATGGTGGAATACATTTTATACAGAAACTTGTCTTTGAGATTATCAAATTAAATAGGCAACAACACCTTCAAAAAGGGCATCCACAAAAACTGATGATGGTAATAATACTAATATAATGTACAAAATTCCAAACATTTATCCTCAATTTCCTCCAGATTACAATTACATGGGAAGGATATGAGTGACAGACACATAACAACTTTAAACTCTCCACAAAACCTAATAACAAGACAGAAGAAAGTGGCTTTTTTTGCCTTGTTCCTTACCCTGCCTTGTCCTATTTTATTGATGATTGACACCATACTCATTCATGAGCAACAAACTTGAACATCACAGTTATATACATCATACAGTAACTCTAACAACAGTGAATTATTAAGATTAGATCCTCTTTCCAAAGGAAACAAAAAAACTCCTCTGCTGATTCTTGGTATTGAGTTCTCTCTATTATCTATTATCTGTTCTTCAAAATTGCATTAGGCAACAGCAGAGATACTGCAGTTGCTCCTCCTATCTCTTCTAAGACAGTCAAAACCTTCAATTCTAACAGCAGCTGGGGTGTTGCCGAATTTCATCGGAACTCCACATCCTCGAGCCGATGGCGAAGGCGACGCCACCACGGTAAATGGACTACTAAAATTCCCATTACCAAATTGCTCATCTTGGATTACAGGGTTTGAGGCCCTGCTTGGTGGAGATCCAATGAAATATGGCGGCGACGATGCCAACAAATTAGCCGCCACCGATCTCTCTGGATAGCAGCTTGCCTGCAAACAAATCAAATCAAATATGAAATATTAGGATAGACTCTTTAAAAATGATACAATTCATAGACTTTGATATTAAATTATCACTAAAATTTGAGTATAACAAGACATCAACGTGAACTATTAGGCTAGATTCTTTACATCAACATACATATGAAGATTGCATAGAAAGTAAAACACACACACATGTATATAAAGTATGTGAAAATTGATATAGGAATTAACCTTGGGATGGATGATGTCAAGAAGTTCTGCCCCAACTCCTGAATCATCAATTTCAGATTGGTAGCTGATTTTCATGAAACAAATAGTCAGAAAGGCATAATTTTTATTAAAAAATTAAAAATTAAAATCTAAAAATCAACAAAAACATGCTTAAAAAAAATAGAAAACTACCTAATAGGGCACCTCAAGGGTCTAATATGGTTGTTGATGGAAGAGTGATGATGGTTTGATAAACCCAACCTACGTGGCTTAGGACAAACCACTGATTCCATCCTCACCTCCTCATAGCTACTTGTCATTGTGTTCATTTGTGGATATCCATAGTAGCAATTCATCTTCACTTCAACAAAAAAAAATCACAGATCTTAACAAACACACCTGCAACCACAAATCATAACAAACAAACACCCAAAAAAACATCATTAAAATCACAGAATTCTTTGGTTTGGTCATTGAAATCAAACAAATAAAATAAATAAATTATAGCTAATTTTTTTGATTTTGACCCACCTTGTTAAACCCTTTTCAACAGTTGAAAAAATGAATTAAAGCTTCAAAATTAAAAACTTCTTTCAATTACACATACACAAGTTGTTAAATTAAATTCATGACACTCATGCTATGTTACAAACACATAGATAATACAGAAAGAGGAAAATAGATAGAGAGAAAGAGTTTACCTAAGAAAGAAGAAAGGAGAGGTTGAAAGAGAAAGAGGATAGGAGAAAGGAGATAGTTGGGTGCTTGGTGGGTATTCATAGTCATAGATAGAGGAAGAAGAATACGCTACAGTGAGTGCATAGTAAGTGATGTAAGACCGCACTTGTTTGTTGTGTTGAGATTCTGATGATGAGTCAACGTCTGATCAACACGTTGAAGTGAATTGTGATTGGTCCTTTGTCTGTTTATATGATTTCTCCTTTTTACCCTTTTCAGAGTCAGAGAGGGACATGACACTCTGTCAAAAACCATTGTGTTCGCGTCGTGCATAGTGTGCATGCTTCATAACGTGAACCTATTTATTGTGCCTCAAACTGCGACACTATTCAATTTCTTTTACATTTGTTAAGAAATTATTGAGATTGCATTTTAGGGAATATTTATTTTTTTGATTTTCTTAACATGTGGCCCTAAGGACACAAGTTAACATTACCCTTAAAAAAATGCTCCTTCCGTTCTGTAATAGATGACCCATTTGAAAATGTGTAATTTCGACTTAATTTACTTTGACCATATTTTTCCACTAATATACAAAGATAAATAATATCATATACGATGTTGTTAGATTTGTATCAATGAGTATTTTCAATATATCAAATTTTCATGATTTTTTCTAATATATTATTCAAGATATTTAAGCTCAAACATTGGCATGCGTAATACGGTCAACAGTGTCAAGTGTTATGGGACGAAGGGAGTATTTTCTTAAAAATTGTGTATTTTACTTTTTAAAAGAAGAAAAAATGTTTTTTTTAATATAAAAGATGACTTTTCTTTTTAATTTTAGTTTGTTAACTAGTGTTTCGGGTGCGTCAGATAACAAGACCCTTTAATTTTAAGCATTATTATTTTTCTTTTTACATAAATTAAAACAACTTACTAATATATATTAAAAATGGTGGATTCTAGGGTGAGGGTCCAATTAGGTCCCTCACCGATGAACCACGAGAAAAACACCAATAGATTAAATAAGTGGTCAGATTTATTTAAATTAAAAGAGGGAACATGTAGAACTGCTCACATTCAATCATATCCTGCAATGGTTTCACCCGTTATTAACCGTAATTAATTGTTACGAACCGAACCGAACCAAACCATTACAAATCAATTAATTCATTTTCACACAAAAATCTGAACCCTTTTTCTAAACCCTAATTCTATTTCAAATTCAATCAAATTCACCATCCCAAACATAATCATACATGATAGCGATATGTGCAAGTGTTATTAAGAATTTTGTGCTGAACTGCTGATTCTATTAGAAGCTTGTTGATGACTACATGTTGAAAGAGATGCAAACCGTTCGCATCAGTTGAGTTTTATTGAATTACTCCCAATCCCTATGAATTAGAAAACACAAGATAACATAAAAAGTAAAAATCCTTTTGAGTCATTTTGAATTCACCGTAAAGAAGAACAGTGGCGGCCTTTTTCTCTTTTTTAAAGACTTATAATTGAACGTGAATTCTGCTCTGCAATACTCTGTTTGGACAGGTTTTATTGCATTTGCACATATCGCTACACTTGTACACATGATAACCTTTTTTTAGTTCTGTAGAAAAATTTCCAGCATGTAATAATTAATTCTAAATTCTATCCTAAAAACATGCTTATGATTATGTTGGGATGATGAATTTGATTGAATTTGAAATGGAATTAGGGTTTAGTAAAAGGGTCAGATTTTTGTGTGAAAAGGAATTAATTGATTTGTAATGGTTTGGTTCGGTTCAGTTCGGTTCGTAACAATTAATTACGGTTAACAACGGGTGAAACCATTGCAGGATATGATTGAATGTGAGCAGTTCTACATGTTCCCTCTTTTAATTTAAATAAATCTGAACCACTTATTTAATCTATTGATGTTTTTCTCGTGGTTCACCGGTGAGGGACCTAATTGGACCCTCACCCTAGAATCCACCATTAAAAATATGTTTATATTTAGAGACAAGTTTTTAGTCAAAAGAGTGTTTAAATATATCGACGGAGGGAGTAGGAACATAAACTATCTAATAATAATTTGACAATGGTTAACTTTTTTTTTCTTCTGAGGTTCGAACCCCGGACCTTGCAATCCTTACCAACTGAGTTAAGTTCACAAGATTGACAATGGTTAATTAACTAAACCATATAGACTTCACTTAACTAAATTAGGGGCTAAAAATAGACTCAGTTGTAATCCTTGCAACAACAACAAAAATTAAGACAAAAAAAACATAAATATGAAAAAGATTATATGAATCTTCAAGTTCAAACGAGATCACTAAAATTGGCTAAAATTATTTGGAAGACCAAAAGTTGTTGAATTTTTTTTTTTAGAGAAATTTAAAACAAAATTTGAGATTTTTAATGGAATCAAAAACTTATTTCACCATAATTAGAATAAATGCGATAATGACCATCATCGAGTGAAGGTGGAATTGTCAATATAAGGTAAGGGTTTGATTTTGGATAAGACATGGTAAATAAATATATGTGTGCGCGTAGGTGCGTGTGTGTGCGCGCGTAAAAAGTTGTCCCAAGTTGTTGCTTTTTGTCTATAATCAAGTAATAGAATAATTAATCACATCTTATTAAAATATTTTACTTTATATGATCAAGACAATAGGATAGATAAAACCTTAATTTTGATTCTTAGTCCTACTAATTACGTTGTGCAAAACTGCCAAAACTGGTAACGTAGAAAATGCATGCTTTTAAGAACTATATGCATATTTGGGTAATGCCTATTCCATACTCATACTGTAAGAATTAAAGGACGAATTATCCCAAATAGGCAGTGAACAATTATTCCTTAGTGTAAGAATTAAATGAGGAATTATCCCAAATAGGCCGTGAAGAATTAAGGGTAATTAATGGCTATTACATACTAGAAAATGTATTCTTTTAAGAATCACAGGCAGTGAAGAACAAGAGAAGAAGAAGCATTGGTTTAACAGAGGAAGAAGAAGAATAGGACTAAGAATCAAAGGAGAAGAAGAAGAAGCATTAGTGTTTAACAGAGGAAGAAGAAGAAGCTCCAGGTATGTTTTGTCAGACAATTCCAAAATGTGATTTTATTCAACTTCATTCTTCTACTGCTTTTGCAAATTATGTTCTTCAATTTAGAGGTAGACTTTGTTTTATAGGAGTCATGTAATTTTTGTTTCTAGAAAAATTGTTTGTGAGGAGGGTTGAAATGGTCAAATTTATGTCATTGTAAAAGTTAAATAGTTTTGATGCTCCTTGTGTTACAAATTTTGAACTGATTCTATCGTTAAAATTTGAATTGATAGTCCTGATTGAAATTCTAGAAATTATGTCATGTGTAACTCTTGCTAATTAAATCAAGAGTATTTAGATGAAAACATAATCTGAGATGATCCTTTAAATCTAATATTTTATGTTTCATGGTGATGATGTCTCGATAATTTTTGATGATTTTTCTGTATTTGATTGCTAATGAATTTACATAACTAGGAGAAGTGTGTTTGAGGGTGCAATACCTATTCATCGAATGAATTACTGACTTAGTCCTTGATATTGTAGATTTTGGTCAATATAATTGACAACACTAAGAAAATGCCTAAATGATTAATGAAATCAAAAATTCTCAATTACATTAATTAGTCCATTTAGGTTGGTCAATTTAATGCATAATCTTTTTTCAGATTGTTACTAATGTGGCTGATAATAATTTTCAATTTCAGGGATAAAAATTGGGGTACAGGCCGCCTGTTGATGATGACGACGTTGCTCCATCAGGTTGGAAAGTATTGATAGGCATCCTAGCTTTTGGGTATATAATTATATTAGAAGGGATAGAGCGCCAAGTACAAGATATGGCTCGCCAAGCTCAATATATGGGTCGTCTTGGGAGGGTGAGAGAGTCAACATATGATTCATCTCATCTTACTCAATTTGGAGAAACTAGTTGTGTGGTGTGTTTGGATGATTTTACAAACACACAAACACTTCTCCATGTGAACATATATGTAAAGAATGTATGTTTACATACATATTAGAATATGATACATGCACAGTTTGTAAGGTGAATATTTAGATATAAATAGTTTGCGGGAAAAATATTTTAAATTAGTTTTTATTTTATTTTTAAATTTAGATAGTTTGTTGTTCAAATATGATACTAGTTGTGCCATGTTTATATGGAAGATACATGCCTCGTTTATGTCATTGTGTAATACAAAAATATTATGCAAGCTATCTATAAAAATGGTATTAAGAAAGGTTTTTGATAGTCATATCTAATCTTCAGTTTGTTACTCCCTTCAAAAAGAATTTTCTTAACTAACATGATATTTGATATTTTATGCATAATTTATTCAAATCAAGGAAGGTTTTATACTGGCTACGGTTATATTTACAAGAAATAATTGACTTTTTAAATTCATTGAATAATTGATGTATTTGGCCTATATTTTAGACCAGATACATAAATTATTCAATGAACCTAAAAGTCAATTGTTTCTTGTAAATAAGACCAGATGGAGTATCAAAAAGTAATTTAAGTAATATTGGACACAGCACGCACGAGCGCCCGTGCACGTGCACATGTACACATGTGTAGTGTGTTTATGAGTGTGCTTGTGTAATTGTCTATTTATACCAACACTTAATCATCAACAATTAAAAAAAAAAAAAAGAAATCTTCAATATACATTTTATGTGAATAGTTCTTATAATCTAGCCTATCAATTATTTTGATTAGAAAGACTCGTTATAGTTATTAAAATGAAAACCGAAAAACTTGGAGATAACTATGAAATTGTTAAGAACGTGGCTCCGTAGGCTTTGTATAAATGGTTTTCTTCAGTATTAAGAAACAAATAATTGACAGTCAGAGCATTTTAAGCAGTAATAATTTTGGTCAAGAAAAGATTTCTGTTGATATATTCTTTATTTTCTGAGGCACGACTTGTCCTTTTTCATAATCTAATCATTCAAACTATTTTTGCAGCTTCTTGTGAGACCAATTCTATATCGAAAAGCACTCTTGTATTCATCACAAACCATTTTGTACTAGACTGTAAATCTGTGTGATGCGTGTGCTTCTAATGTGTTGGGGTAATTTTGTGTGCATGAAAGCAAGTATTTGTTAATGTAAGTTGTTAGAGCAATTCATATGTGAAGAACTAAAGATCAAAAACACCACCAGTTCAATAATAAGGAAAACCTTCATGGCCAATTTTTTTTAGATAAGTAAAGGAATTTTATTAAAAAAATAATAAAAGCATGTCCGACACAACATCAACATAGACACGCTATTCTCAACTTTTATGAACGATTACATTAGAACACAGAGCATGTTTCCCGTGAATTTTCTTGGTTAAAAGTTGATGCTTCAACTTTGAAGTTCTCCGTTCGAATTTCACCAATCACAAAAAACACGTATTAATGTGTTTAGACAACCTAAACAATTACACGGACACAAGTTCTTAAGACCCTATACTAGAAGGCTCTGTACAAAATAAACTCTGAGCCAAAAGACTACTTCTAAGACACCCTAAAGCACACATGAACACCACAAAATGGTGGAGTAGGTTATCCTATCTAGCATCCTGCCATCACCCTACCTCTAAATAATCCACACCTTTTACCAAAAATACACACCTACCCTAGACACACACAAGCAAGCACCATATGATAAGTAACTACAAGATATACACGCATCTGCAACAAACCGGTAGCATCTAATTAGGATATGTGTTCCTTAGCTCCTTCTTTTGATCCTTATTGCACTTTTTCAAAGGTAGGAGAATAAGCAATTAAAAAGTTGCAACCCATTAGTACCAAAATAGCTCATCATGCAGAACCATTTGAGACCGAGGCCACACCCACAACACCACAATATCAGTGAGCATACTGCTTGAGATTCTGCAGGCTAGTGCACAATGTGTTGCAACTAACACCATCTGTCCATCTGCCATTTCCAATACAAATAGCTCATCATCCTGCAACAAGGAAATCTCACATACATAGAAATTAAGGCAAAAACTAGAATACTCCTCACCATCCACCCCCTTTAATTCAAAAATTCAGTACATCAAATCTAAATTATGAACATCTCATACTCTCATGAAGACTTCGGAAAGTGCACATATGCAGTTTCGTCACACTCTAGTCATGGCAATACCTGATTTTTCATTCTCCACTACATTAACACCAAAACAACAGAGGGAGCAGCATCACGAAGACATTACCAGCACATAGCTGCATAAACTAAGGCCATAAAGCCTGTGTCAATCACACACCAACACCTTATAATGAAAGCAACACTGTTGAAGCATCTATGCGGTCTAATTTGGAGCAAATTAACAACACTAGAGCATGGTAAATAATAGATTAGAAGCTAAAAAAATCAATGCTAAATAAACTTAAGCATAATCAATTTCATACACCACCAGATGCTAATTTACCTGCAGAATATTAACACAGAATCATATTAATTCAAGACCAAATACTTAGATACACCTGAACCTCCACTCCCATAATTTCATCAAACACCGAAGAATGACCTGTTGCAGCACAATCACAAAATAGGAAACAAAAATATAATGTATTGAAATCGTTATTGAATGAGAGGTGAAATATTTTATTAGAGTTTGATTTAACAATTTCATATAAAAAGGTGTATTTAGATTTCACACAATTGGATTTTCAAAAATTGGTCTCAATTATCAAAGGCAGATCCTCTAATCAAAATCAAATGACTCGCATTTAACCGTGTGTATTATATGTTAAAATACAATGTTAGAATGTGAGTCATCTAATTTGAACAAAGAGTATGTGATCTATAAAAGCGGCAAATCCATGAAAATTTTAAGGTCCACATGGTGGTGCACTTCGCCAACTTCCTTTCAATGATATTTAGTTTGCAAAATCTTAAGAACACGAAAACTATAAAATGGAAGGAAAAAAATTAAAATATAGACTGCATAATAAGTAGCAAAAATTATGTATTTTAATGAGAATTATTCGTGTTTTAAATTAAAAAAAATACTAAAATTTAAAATTCGCTGCAACATTGCCCGTGTTCTATTTAGGTGCACCAGTATCAACTCCCTAAACAGTTGCAAAATCACAAATATTTGATATTTCCCTCTAAGATTACCTTCATTCACCAAATAATGATAAAAGCCCAGATCATGCATATATTTTCAGATTAAAACAAAAACTATCCGAAATTGAAAACAATGAGTGGTTACCAAGCAAATAGTTTTGTCAATTGCAGATCACTGAAAATGACGGTTGTTTGAATTCCGCTAAGCAACAGTGCTATAGCCTATAGCGACGCTATTTCACAATATTTTGTACTAACAGCGTATCGTGGGAAAATAACAATTTTTTTCAAATTCCGTTATAAAATGGAGCTACAGCGCTGCTATTTAAAAACATTGCAAGCAAGCTGTGACAAATAAAAGCAATCACCAGAATTAGTATTAACAACAAATAACAAAAATAAAAACAACAAATCTTCATTTGCCTCTAAATTATAGCGACGCTATTTGCCTCTAAATAACAAACCATAGAATGAATCCATTCACACCATTTGAAAAATTCTCTCCAGAATCTTATGAGACAGAATAAGTAGGAACATCGGCAGAAGTCATTGTATATCTAACAGACCCATCAGTGAAAGTATCTCCAGATTTAAGAACAACATCTAACACAATAACAATTTCTCCAGCATGAGCCTCATCAACTTCCTCAATCTTTCTATCATGTCTCTTAAACAAACGAGGAATCTTAATCTTCTTACCAGTGTTAACATTTGTAATAAAATCACCCTGATATATTCTTAGATAAGTTACGAATTCATCCTTCCTATGCACATTTGTGAAAACCTTTGCAACAAATGGTGCATCAATACTTCCAGACAATTCAACTTTCTCACCATTCCTGTTTTGATCAAGAGCATAATTACTAACATCGATTGGACTCGGCAAAAACCTAATTACACCCTCCATAAGTAGTTCTAACCCCTCAAATCTCTCATCACTGATAACACCCATGAAAATTGGTACAAATTTCATTGATATAGTTGCCCTACGAATTGCATCATCAAGAACATACTCTGAAATTTGGTTGCCACCATGAAAAGCTTCAGAAAGTTTATCATCAACCTCTGATACAATTTCAATGAGTTCGTGTCTTATCTTCAACACAAATGCTTGCATCTTGAATTGATACTTTCCCTAGTAGGCCTTCATCTTGACTAGATCAACAAATCCAAGACACCAATCGTCAAAGTATATTGGAACTTGAATTGCAGCACAACGATGATCAAGATTGTGGAGAAATATAAGGCTTGGAAATTGAAATCTTGTCATTTGTTGATCAATAGCAATGGGTTCATTTTCAACACTATCTTGACAAGAAAGAACAAGAATTGCACTGTCTGGAAATATGCGAAGCTATATCAGCATCAACAATGGAATCAACATCAAATACGGTTATGTTTTTATAGGAAGTGACTTCGATGTTGTCTATTTCGCATACAACACGTGGGTCGACGTAGTCCGGATTTACGTGCAGTTCGCCTCGACTTTGTTTGGATCGTAGTATTTCCCAGTCTGCCCACATCGTAAGGTGAGGGTCGTAGAGTCCAGAAATCCAGACGTGGCGCAGCTGCTCCGCTGACTTGTTGGAGAAATGACGGAGGTGGAGAGGGAAGGCGAGAATGGAGGGAGGCGGAGGAGCGTACGGTGGAGTAGAGAAGGCGTGGTATGGAGGACGTTGAGAAGAAACGATTCATGGCCGCGGCAAGAAGGGGTTTAATGGAAGGAAGCTGCAGTATAGTAAGAATGGTGAACGGAGCTTAAACCCTCCATGGCAACAAAACCAATCTCGACTAGGTTTGAGTATGAGTTCAAAAAACGGGTACGGGTAAGGGGATGTATGTATTCACCACAAACTCATACTCAAACCAATGTTAAATTCAATTTATTCCCCATTTTATATAATTGGAAACTCAAACGCTAAATCATTTGACTCACATAACCACATTTATTTATTATAGTTCTCTCTTTTCTCCTTTCATATCTAACAATCTCGGTCTCTCTCTTCCTCATTGCCATAACAATCGATCATCATCATCTCTTTGTTGAATAATGCATTACAACATTGCGCTCGAGACTGAAAAATACTTTTATTTTCATTAAAAAAAATTATCCACTGCAGGGATGGGGATGAGGCCGGGATACCCGAACCCGTCAGGGATGAGATTTGATTTTTCATCTCCGCAGGGTATGGGTATTGTAACGGGTAAGTATATAAGAGTAGGGTATGGGATGGAGAAAGTAAAACTTGTCCCCATCCCACCCCATTGTCATGCCTAGCCTACCATCGATCAACGCCTTCATCTCAATTTCAACAACTACAAAAAAAAAAAAAAAAAACAAACCAACAAC
>Ga0228711_1000758_pt1 | contig 43036 bp, 12 predicted proteins | sample MedpolnodulmetaG_2_FD_177996 | JGI IMG/M metagenome (GOLD analysis project Ga0228711, IMG submission 177996) | Root nodule microbial communities from Medicago polymorpha collected in Santa Monica, California, United States - brown nodules | ecosystem: Host-associated > Plants > Roots > Nodule...
GAGAAACGAATGATTATAAGAGTGAAGGAAACACAAGAGAAACCAATCAATGTAAGATTTAAGGAACCTTAATGCTTAATGAAACTTTTGTTTAACATATGTGATTTCTACATTTGATCTTACTGAATCTTTTTCATTGTACCACATCATATATTTATTTTCTAATAAACTGATCGAGTTTATTTTATCTTTACAAATTTTTATTCAATTAAGATGTTTCTACCACCACATTCTATATTTTCTCAACATAATTATCTCCTATTAATATACATGAACACCTAACAAATTATTTTACCACATTTTAATTAATGCTTGTGATATGTACAATAAGGAAAAACTTTTAGGGGGTGTTAATAATACGTTTTAATTCAGGCTTCATAAATTTTGGTTTGGATCTTACAGGCCCGTAACTATTCACCCATAAAAGGCTGATGGCCCATCAAATAAATTTACATTAAACCAACAGTAGGTGGGGTCCGAATTTTTGAAGTATTTGTATAACCAAAAAGTGAACAAAAGGTTACAAGTAACGAATCTGAACCATTAAATATATATATTAATATATCTATGGCTGAAACACAACTTTCCCATCATAGGAAAGCTTTCCACTTTCCCATCACAAACGCTACCTCTGATTTTGTTTTCACTATATTGTATTTAGTTCAAATTACTACCAAATCAGTCATAACTCATAAAGATAGATTTCTTTATACAATGTTTCTATACATTACAAGAAAGTAATTAAGGTGACATAGAGTATGATTCAAATGAATTTTGATTCACAATGCATCAACTTTCAATATTCGTTGATATATTATAAAATAAGCAACAATTAATATTTTATAATATATCAACGGCAATGAATTGGTGAGATCCATAGTGAACCAAAAATCATTTGGACCCACATATACATATATAAAATCATTTGGACTATATTGTACATATTATAAGAAAATAAGGTAAAAGAAAAGAAGAAGCAAAAGGCTTTAGAACCCTAAGTAGTAGTATCTAACTTATTGTGCTTTGAAGTGGCTCTAATATAGCAATAAACAGCCACCAAAAATGTTGTGGCAAGTCCTCCAAGAATAACTCCTCCACCGGCCATAGACTTATCAAATGGATGATGATGATGATGGTTCACCAAATGAATATGACCTTGAGAATCCAAAATAGAGGTTTTTTGATGACTAAGAATACTTCCTTCTAAAGGGCTAGGACTTGGTGATGTAATAATATGATTATGTAGGTGCTTACCAAATTTCCTTCCAATTGAGGATTCTTTTTCATTAGTTCTTTGGCTACTAATGGGACTTTGAGAAGGAGCATTTGAAGATGGTGATGAAATAGATTGGACACTAATTTGAGGTTTGTTTGTAGTTGTAGCCATGACATGACATAAAATAGTATTTGCTAATAAAAAGCACAAGAAAATAAGCTTAGCCATTTTTTTTGGAGTTAAGGATTTTTTTGAAGATGTGTGCTTTTTTAAGCTTTGGAAGAAGATGGTTTTGAGTTTTGTTATGTAAGCTAGTTCTTTATATATAGAGATCCTACAATCGTGTGGTTAGAATCTTTGATGAAATTTCCTAATGTTTGATTCTGACGTATAATCATTTTGGTCATTATTATAAGCATTTTTTTTTTATATTTATTGAATAATTAATGCATCTGATCCATAATATATGTCAAATACATTATTTATTCAATGAATCTGAAAGATTGATTTTTGCTTATAATAGTGATCGAAAGAAAAATATTTTATTTTTATTTTTTATACTAAGTTGTCTCAGAGACCGGGGAAATTATGTTAGATGTGTAGGCATTATAATGTGTAGGCATTATAATATGTAGAAATACAACTAAGAGAATCAAGGGAACAAGATGTCACTGATGTTTATATATAAATATGTAGAGTTGTGATACAATTGGATTCAATTATAAAAATTAGTGTCTAATTACTAGCTACAAATTTTTTCTAAGGAAGATGTTTAGAAGTTGCTTAAATTTCAATGGACGGGTATGATTAATTAAACCATTTGCACGTGAGTAAGACAGCCACATTCCAACATTGGTAGCATAGAAAATTCATTTCATGAATGCATGAAATCTGACAATTTTCTTTCTTTCGGTACTGTCAATAGAGATTAGATCCGGTTTAAAAGCTAGCAATTCAAAATCTAAGAGTCTTTTTTAGAGTTATTTGAGTTTATTTATTTACATAAAACACTTACGAGACTTTTGTGATAGCATTTGAAAATAATTTATAGCATGTCCATAGACTATTTTTAACTTATTTATATACGCTCTTTAGAATAACTTATGAAAACAACATATAATTTTTTATATAAAAATGTTTTGATTTTCTTTATAATTTAAAAGTTGTCTCTAACAAATGAGGAATTTTCATACACATCAACCTATGGATCGAACCCCAACCACAAATTTAAGTGATTCGCGAAATGCTTATCACACCATTTAAATACAACTAAACAAAAAAAAAAAAATTAAAACAAAAGAGTACAAGCATAAATATGTTGAATAATTGGTGATTTTTGAAATAGCCATAGCTTTGTAATATAAAATGTTTGCTGTGGGATAAACATATATAACTGTCCCTTTGATTTTGGAGAATGTAATTGCAAATGGTAGGCAGAGAAACATGAGTATCCCTGTTTAGATCATTGACAATAATATAACAATAAAACACTTCTTGGAGTTAATAATCTTGTAGTACATGTTCATGCTATTTCTAAGAGAACCAGTTACTGTTTTAATATTCTTCACCTTTGGACTTAATTGTCCGGTGAATAAATTATACTCCTTGGTCAAGAATGAGCATACATGCACAATGCAGTTGCTGCATTGCCTTGTATCATGTCGCAAAATATTTTGTCTTATACTAACAAAACTATTAAAGACAATTCTAATTCCATGCTGACAAACCTAGGATTTGTATTTATCAAAAGCTTCTTCATACTTGATTGCGTATTATAATAAACTTTTATTAGCATATTATAATTACTCTATTGTTATTTAAATGATAAAACATTATCATCATAAATAGATATATAAAATAAATTCATCATATATACGAAAATGATATTGAACTTCGCGCATAAAATATTTGATGGGTGATCAAATGTAGAATTTGTTTTTGGGACTATGAATGTATAACTTTGAAACATAATATAATTTTATAACGCTATCAGCAACCGACTCTTATAAGGTTATGTGAACTACTATTTATAAACTCTTTTCGATATGAGACTTAGGTTTTTCAAGATAAAAAATGGAAATTGAACAATCTAAAGAAATGACTAGCTAGCAACATAACCACTAAAGATTTCTAAATTTTTTACATTGCATAATAAGATAATAGATAGTTCACCGTGATTGCAAAATCATATTTCATTTTTTATTTGTTTTTGTAAAATGGGTTCTAATTTAAAGCCTAAAGATGTATTATTTGGACAGCCGAAAATAATTGTAGACCAAAACCTTGCCTATAATTGAATATCACATATAAATACTATCACTAATAATGTAACTGTAATCAATTCTTAAATTCAAATAGTTGTCTACCTAATGCCTTCTGATTGTAGGCCACAATGCACACCTATATGCTAATTTATCAATGGAATAAAAGGCTTAGCTTATTTACTTATGTAGAAGATCATCCTAATATGATTTACGAATATATGCATGTCTACAAATACACATCACAATTCATAACAATGTCTTTATGCACATGATATCAATTGAACCAAGAGAGACCATTAATGACATTATGGAATCTGTAGCCTTATAGTCTGTATTATCAATTTGTGTCATGAAAACAAGAGACATAGTGTGGGGTTTCAATTTTTTATTTAATACAATTAATGTTATTATTAACAAAACATACTAGCATGAAGAAAAAAAAGTGTTTTGCATATACCTCGGTACAGGAGCCCACCATATGTTACTTTTAGATTTTTATTTTTTGGTGTCCAAGGTTCAAACTCGGACCTTGCATATATTATGCATTGTCCTTACCAACTGAACTAAGCTCGCAGAGACATGTTACTATTAGATTTATACAGGTATATAAATGATTGGTTTTTAATCAACTTTGATTAAAATATACTAAATGTTAGTAATTAAGTACCAAATGGTACAATTAGCCAGCTCATGTATGAGTGAGGTCAAAGCAAGTGGAAAGTTGCATGTCCATGAAGTGTTTCTGTTTAGCTGTGGTACGAATTTTACATTGTGATTTTAAAGAATGAAATGAAATTCAAATCTCATCGAAAACAAACGATTTTAAAATAGTGATTAATGTCATTTTCATTAATAATAATTTCTTTCTTCCCCAATTTTTATTTATTTATTGGAATTTGGAAGGCTGTATAGAACGATTACCACATGCTGTCAGGTAGACAGCCAAGGGCATGGAGGTTCCTAGAAATTGGCTGATACAAGATTGAGATTTTTATTTGTTGAGGATATAATAACAATATAATCAATTGATCTTAATTAATCAATAGACATTTTCCTATATAAGCCATCGGCGTAGAAAGTGTTGGAATGTGTTTATTTAGATAGTTCTCGTAACCTTATCTCAGTTGATAAGGATAATGCGTAATATACTTAAAGTTTGAGTTCAAATCCTCACTACCAAAAACGAAAAAAAAAATAGTTGATCATATTTTAGGTTAAAAATAAAAAAAAGATAAACAAAAATTTGGTTTTTGTTTTGTTAACTAGTTGATTTCGAAGTGGTTTAGTTCATGATTTGATTAAAGGCTTAATTACACTTTTGGCCGCCTAAGTTTCCCAAAGTTGTGATTTTGGCCCCCTAAAAAAAACAACTCTTTCCACGCCCCCTAAGTTTACTTTCCGTTGCAATTTTGCCCTCCCACGTCAATTTTGACCCAGTCAACGGACATGTGGGCGCCACGTGTGTAAATTTTTTTATTTTAAAAAAATATTTTTTTTAATTACAAAAATAAAAAAAATTTATTTTGTTTTCTAATTACAAAAAATAGTTTTTTTTATTACAAATAAAAAAAATTTAATTACAAATTTGTTTTTTTATTACAAAAATTTTAAAAAAAATTATTTTTTATTTTTTTAATTACAAAATAAAAAAATATTAAAAAATACAAAAAAATAAAAATTAACATACGTGCCCGCGTCGGCGTTGACTGGGTCAAAATTGGCATGGGAGGCCAAAATTGCAACAGAAAGTAAACTTAGAGGGCCTGAAAAAAGTTGTTTTTTTAGGGGGCCAAAATCACAACTTTGAGAAACTTATGAGGCCAAAAGTGTAATTAAGCCTTGATTAAAAAACAATATACACTTTTGTTCAGTAGAAGCTCTCCATCTTTTTTTCTTTTGCTAATTAGTAGAAGCGCTCTCTCTATTAGAGCATCCACATTGGAGACACTCAATTGTGAGGTCTTAAATGGGTCTCACATGGACACATCACTTTTTTATTATTTTTTAATAATAGTACCTAATAGGTACTCAACCAGTCCAATGGAGACCCTCTAACAAAAGGTTTAAAAGGGTCCCACCAATAACTATTTATTTAAGACACTATTATCTATTTTATAATATTAAATTGATTAAAATGTAAAGTTACAAAATTTATATCAACTGTAGTTTATTAAAAAATTGAAAAATAATTAAAGTTTGAAAAGTAATTAATAATAATATTGTCAAATATTAAGAATTACAAATTATTTAAAATTACATAATTAAAACAATAACTAATTTTCTAAAATCTAAAATTACATAATTAAATTAATAACTAATTTGCTCATAAACTAATTTGGTTGATTATCATGTCCAAAACGTTTGCCAATATGCTCCACAAGATCATGTTGAAGTTGAAGGTGAGTTTGCCTATCTTGAATTTTTCATAAATATTAAATAACATTAAAAAAACAAAGTAAATTATAATTGAAAAGCAATAGTACAATAAAAATGATTATTTTAAGAAAAAATAATGCGGAGTCCACTTAAGCATTGATGTCTTAAGTAAGACCCTGAGTCTTAAGAGACCCCCAATTTTTTTTACCACATTAGGGTCTTAAATGGGTAAGGCCTCATCAATGTGGATGGTCTAACATCCCATATAATTATTCTAGAATTTCATACAGGACATTACAATTGGTACTAGATAATTAAAATTATAAAGTCGAATTATAGGTGTAAAATAAGAATTTCTTGTCTTAAATAGAGACAAGGTACATGAAATATATGAAATCAAGTTTTATCATAAATTCAATTTTATTTTTTTTTAAATTTATTTTGGTCTATAGCATCATACACCCCTTTTTAGATGTTATATTTGGTATCAAAACAGGTAGGTTCAAATTGGATTGTGAGTCTTAAGTCTAGAAGTGACCTGGTCTAGGGCAGGCTGCTTCATGAAGTCGTGCATAGAATGGAGAATGATATTATCGCATAAAATCAACTTAGAGTCTAACCCACTTGTTGGTGAATACTTTTGAATCAAGTATTTTTTTTTTTAAATAATGGTTTTCCTTCTTCAAAATCCTTGAGTAATTAACATGTTAGCACTTAGCATTTTGTTACCTTGCTATAATTTTTTTTAAAAAATTTTTGTATGGAAATCCTTGTTTTGTGATTTGGATGGTTATGCACAGATGGTTTCTCTCTTATTATTATTTTTTTTTGTATGCGTAGGATTCAAGATGGTACAAGCATGCAAGTAAACACACATTAATTATCCCCTAAATCCAACACTATAAGGTATGACATCAAACAATTTTGCATTTTGAATTAGTTTTTGTTCCAGTATTATAGAAGGATTCTTTGTAGTTGTAACAATACGATTATTGGTGTGGTTTTGGGGACAAAGCGTTAAACACTTGTGTTTCTTCTGGAGGTCTTAAGAGATGTTTTGAATAGGGATTCATATTCTCTAGCCTTTGTTGGTTGTGCTGCAAACTGGATGTAATATTTCCACCTGGTGATTGTGTTATAGTTTCCTCATAGCTGCTTCAGTATAGTAGTCCTTGTTCATGCTATATTTTTTGATTTTGAGTTTTCATACTTGTTTTATTTTGAATTGGTTGTTTTTTTATGGTTAAATTTTCTATTGTTGTGTATTTTATAATTTCTCTTGTAAATGATGTCATCAACCATGTGAGGAGAAGAGATAGTCAAGTGAATTTGTCATCCACCTTAGTGATTCGGATAATGACGAAGTTGCTCATCTATGCCTTATGGGACTTAAGAAGAAGCGTCAAGAGGTAATCTATTTTGATTCCGACTCCAATTTTAACTTTTCATACAAGGAATGACAAAATGCTCTTGTAGAAATGCATGGTGATGCAATGAATGCTTTAGAAAGAATATGCGCCCAAAAGAGAGTAATTCTCTAACGGGAAGCCAAACTATTAAAACTCATGGGTGATTTTTAAAAGTTAAAAAATGACCATCCATCTCTTGTGAATGAGCATGTTGCTATCCAAGTATTCAAATTGGATGAATTTTGCTAGTTGTGAAGTTTGTCCTAGTCTATATGAAGAGATCAAATCTCTAAAAATTAAACCCGAACAAGACTCCAAAGCTCCTATGATATTTCCTATGAAGTCAAAATGTGAAAGAACTTCTTTTTGAAGACCTTACAAAAACTACTCTTATGTTAAAAATAAAAATGACAATAGCAAATTCCACGGACACAACGTTAGGTTTTACAAAAATCTTTTTTTAGTTTGAAGGTTTCAACATAATATGGCCCTAAAAATGAGCATTTGAGGACTCGTCGTTGCAATGTGGTTTCTAGATGCAGTCTATGTGGTTTGACAAATGAAACCTCTATTCATATTTGTCTCCAATATAATGTCCATTTGTTGTTAGAGTTTGGAATTGGTTATCTTCTATGTTACATCTAGGGGTGGGCAAAAATAACCAAAACCCAATTCGAACCGGTTAACCGAACCGAACCATATCAAAATTAACTGAACCATTTAACCAATTCTCAAACCGAACCATTATTTTGATAACAATTCACTAACCAAACTGAACCGTTAGTAACCACAATTATCCGAACCGAACTGAACCGAACCATTAACCATATCTATTTTAAAAATAACTTATTTTAAAAAACAGCTTATTCAAAACAACTTATTTTAAAATAGTTTATTTTATGCAAAACAACTTATTTTAAAAAACAGCTTATTCAAAACAACTTATTTTAAAACAGCTTATTTTAAAGAACAACTTATTCAAAACAATTTATTATAAAAACAACTTATTTTATGCAAAACAACTTATTTCAAAAGAGCTTATATTAAAAAATAGCTTATTCAAAACAGTAAATATAGAGACTCTGAAATCTGAAAATCAGTGTAGATATTCATTTAGTATAGAATAATATAGCTATTGATGTTCTGTAGTTCATTCTCTGGGAATTTTGTTTTCAATTTTGCTTTCAACCATCTAGGTTACTACCATATTTCACGTAATACTTGATTTCCCTTATTATTACTTTATGAGCATTTTAAAGCAACACTATTTGGAAGACTTTGGAGGATTAACCAATGTACTTGTCATTTGTTTTAAAAATTATGCTAGCTAGCTTATACACGATCAACTTACACCAAGAAATATTGTTTTGCTTTATGATTTGTTTTTCGAATGTATGTATGTCTGTGTATATATATGTATGGACAATGGAGCGTTTCAAGTGAGAGCATGCCTGTTAGTAGTAATAAATTTTTACCATTAAGCATATGCCAGTAGTTGAAATTAGAGTTAGGAACCTCACCCTTTCACTTTAAATCTTCGGTTCAAAATTTTGATTTTGGTTTAGTTCAGTTTGGTTAATAGATAAGCAAACGGTTAACCGAACTATAACTTTGGTTTAATTCGGTTAGTTCCAAACTTTAAACGGTTCGGTTCGGTTATTCTGAACCATTTCAACACTTTGGTTCAGTTCGGTTCGGGTAATATGGTTAACCGAACCATGCCCAGCCCTAGTTACATCACATGTTTTATCTTAACTTCTTTCAAGACTTGTTGCAATATGTGAATTGGTCGAGTAGTAGCCAAGTCACAGATATTACTCTTGCTTTTATCATCTTTAATCTCAATGCTATTTGATTTGTTAGAAATCAAATCAGCTTTGAGAATATGATTATGTCTTTTCAGCAAATTTGTATTAATATTTCTGCATCTATTCATTTAGGAGGGAATGCATGAAAGGGGTTCATATTTAACTCCAAATATGATTTTCAAGCAATCAAAGCCCAGTCATCTGAGGCCTGCTCCAAAATAGAGGTCAAGGGGAAGATTATACCGATGGAGCACCTATAGGAGCTCCTGATCATGCTTCAACAAGAGGGATCTTTAGAAATCATGATGATCACGTTGTTTATGCTGAATTACTAGCTGCTATGAAAGCCATTGAAATAGCTAAGGAGAGAAATTAGAATTTCATTTAGCTTGAATGTGACTGATTATGGACGCTTCTAAGAATCATCATATTGCTCCATGGAAGTTGTTCACTAGATAGTCTAATTGTATAGAGAAAGTAATCATTGTGCATACAAGATTTAGTATTGTTAACTTAGGGGATCATTGGTGGGATCATGTTCATTCTTTTATTGACGAGGATTTATTTAGAAATAGGATAGGATGATTTTGCCATGCTATAGATTTGACTGATCCCAGGTTGTAACTGCATGCAGTAAAAGCTTTGGACCGTTCGATAAAAAATTAACGGTTGAGATCAAAATTATGTGAGGTGTTACACGGGAATGACGTTTCCTCAATGTGTCAATATAGTTGGAATGTCTGATATTCACATATGATGCTTTTGCATCATACTAGTGTTTCTATAAAAAAATAAAAAACACCTTATTACTTATTATATCATATTCAACTTAACACATTGTCAACGAAAATAAGTCTAAAATTCATTGATGGAGAAAAAATTGAAGTTTTAAAATTGAGAGAAAATAAATTTTCAAATTTAAATAAAAATGAGAGAGCTAAAGTCGTGAATGGAGAAAAAGAACCTTAAGTTTTAAATAATACAATCATGATATTTGGACATCATATTTTTTTTAGGCTCATTCAACACCCCTTTTTATTTTCATCTCTTTATTCCTATCACATGATCAACCTATTATATACATCCTCACATCAATCTCTTTATCTTTCAAAGTGTATATATTCATATTGGATGTACATCAAACATTTTTTAATTGTGTATATAAATGATTTTTTTTTTGTGGTGGCCGGGGTTTGAACCCCGATCCTTACATATATTATACATTGTCCCTACCAACTGAGTTAAACTCACGAGGATGTATCTAAATGAGTCTCACATATATACATTAATTATTTATAATTTTTTTTAATAATAGCAATGCTTAATAAGCTAAGTCTCACCCATTAAAGATGGTTTAAGCAGGAATGACTTATCTCAACTGAAACCCACTCAATTTTTTTTTGCAGTAGTTACATCTCAACTCTCAAATTAAATCCCTCATTTTCTTATATTTTTATTTCTCTTTTATGTTTGATGGTTAAAATACAACAATTAAAGGAATTTGAGAAAACTTCAATTGAGAGAATCACTGGACCATCATCTTTATAGTTTATACATCAAAGTCAATCACTGATGTCAAAATCAATGATGACATGAAATTACCCATTATCTTATAGTTCACTCACACAATAATGCAATGTTGGATATAACCCCATAAATCCAATCAATCATGTGTTATATACAAATTACAACATACTGTGTATGACAAGTCAATAAAAGTAACAAAATCAACAAGTGATATCTCTTCAGAATCTCCCAACTTTAAACTAGAATTAGCTTTACTTGGTTTTGCACAGGAATAATTGTGATTCCATCACATTTCCATAATGAAGCATATGCTTCACGTGATTAATTTAATTTGGTGTTTACATTGCCTACAGTATATATTCTGCGGGGGACCACCAAGTTTCTAGATTATTCTTTTAGGGAAAATATTTGGTATACATCTATATGTGTATTTTAAACGGGGAATGAATTATCTTAGGTGTAATTTATACATTTAAAAATAAAGTGTAAAATCCTACTATTATAAGAGGAAGAAATACACGAAAACTTTTGACAAAGCGAGTTAGAGGAAGAAATATATGAGAATTTTTGATAAAGTGAGTCATAATGTTGATAAATCATACTTTACTCTTTTATGTGTAAATTACATATGAGAGAATGCATTTTCATTTAAAAGAGAAAAAGATAAGAGAAAGCGATATGATAGACATGATTTATTGATAAAATAAAATACGAAATGAGCGTAGAGAAATTTGATGTGTTCAAATATAATGACTATCTTTTTATATGAGTTTAATTTAGGCTAATAAAATATATCATTAAATGTGTTTTTGGTTTCTATAAATATACGAATTTTTCGTTTTAGTCCCTCTAAATTTTTTGTTAGACTTTTAGTCCTTAAAAAATTTTACATCACTATTTTTGATCTCTACTTTTTAGTCAACTCATGTTTAGCCTTCATATTTTTTAATAAAATTTTCTAGAAATGTGTAGAATATTATGACAATCTCTCTTAAAAAGTAGGATTTTTTTTAACAAAACATGAATTAAATATGAATTTTTAAATACCAAAAACATAAAAAAAATTATATTTAATTCATGTTTTGTTAAATTTTTTATTTTTTTGGAGAGATTGTCATAATGTTCTACCCATTTCTGAAAAATTTCATTAAAAATATGAAGGTTATACATGAGTTGACTAAAAATTTAGGGACTAAAAGTGGTTATGAAAAACTTTTTGGAGACTAAAAGTCTAACAAATTTTTTAGAGATTAAAACAAAAAATTGATATATTTATAAGGATTCAAAACATATTTAACTTTAAAATATATGAAGATTTTTTCTTGATAGAATAAAATATGAAGAATTTGAACAATGATGCAATATGTTCAAGTTTATCATTATAACTTATAAGTATAGCGTAGAAAGGAAGGGCCAGTCATATATCAAATGTTTAGCTTTTAAGTCCTTACAAAATTAGGATTAAATTTATTTTTGATCTAAAAAACATCAAAATAATTAGTTTTTAAGTTTAGTCCTTAAAAATAACACATTCACTTTTAGTTCTTATGTGAACTATTTTGAGGATTAAAATTAAAAAAGTTATTAAAATATGGACTAATTTTACAAAGTAAAATATTATGGAAGACTAGAATTTCCATTAAAATTTTATAAAATCTAAATTAAAAACATGTGTATTTATAGAGACCGAAAACATATTAAATCCTCTGAACTATATTGACTTATTTTAATTTGAAGGTTTAATGTAAAAAAGCCTCTAATATAGATCTCTTTTTTACGTCCACCCATGTCCTCAGTGAAGACTCCTCAATATTATTGACTTATTTTATTTTAGGTTTAATATAAGAACTCCTCAAAATGACCTACAATAGTTAGTTACATCAAATTAAAACACATCCTCATTTTCTCTCTCATTACACCATTGTTTTTGCAAGCGCTGCTTCACCCAATGCTTGCATCTATGAATCATTTTCTTTCTTTGTTCAAAACGAATCATCTCCTTTCAACCAAAGAGATCCTTAAATCTTTTACATCAAACATAAAAAAAAAACACCCACAACAAAAACTCATCTTTAATTTCCGTGGACGATATGCAAATGGCTGCCCAATCAATATCCATCTACTTTCTCCATTGTCACCATCTCATTGAGATCCATAGATTCCATGGCTATTGCAATCAAATTTGGCTAATCAAAGTTGGCCACTGTTATTTTATTTTAAATTTTAAACTAAAAGTATTTACTCTAACAAATATTTTTAATATTCCGGTTTTGACACATTTATTTGGTAACTGTTGTGATTTGAAAAATTAACATCACATACATCCAGTTCCAGTGACACAAAAATCTTACATTGATGTGAAATAATATAAGACAAGTTCGTCGCGAACGTATTTGAGCAATTGACAAAAGATTAGAGTAGGTTATCAATTTAGTTGGACACTATTCTTTTTTATGTCATTTGACTCTTAACTTATAAAAAATAAACAAGCACACTTGAGCATGTAGAAATATTAGTAAAATTAATTGCTTTTAACGTGAATAAATAAGGGATGACGATAAAGTTTTATGATAAAAGGAAGTGTAACCCATTATTGTAGGTCATTTACTGAGGATCGGTAGACCTTAAAAAAAGTTCAATATTAGGGGCTTCCTTAATGGTATAATTATGAAAATAAAAATCTATTTTGCATAAAAATGGTCAATTTTAACCAAACATTAAACATGTAACTTTCTCTCTCTTTTTTTTTTTGAAAGGATGTAACTTTATCTTGAAATCTAAAGTATAGAGACTATATATTTTTTCAAATTGGATTTAAATTCTGGTTAACAGCGTACTTTGATACACTACGATGATAGGCACAATTCTAACTTTAGAACTCATCAAGGCCATTTTGAATGGCTTGTTATGTTTATTGTGCTTACCAATGGTCCAGTCATATTTCGGTTTCACATGAACCTAACTATTTTAGGATGTTCTAAGTAAGTTTGTTCTTATTTTGTTCGATTGTATCATTTTATATGGCCCTCCTTCTCCCACACATTTACATCATTGTGGGTTGTTATCCTTCCTTTAGTAGATTCAATTTTTTTAAGGATAATATTAAGTGTTTATGGTATGGTTTTTAACTATTTTTTTTATAATAAATTTTGAAAAATTATGAATAGTTTAGTTAAGAAGCATACGAAAAACGTCTAAGTTTTATCCTTTATTAAATTGTCCAAGAGTTCAATTTTCTCTGAAGCCAATTTGGATGGCTAATTTAGCCTTTTCATTTTTTTTTATCTTGTCAAAGTTAATCTCTTTTTATGATTTAAACTATTATATTTTTAAATTAAATAACTATAAAATATCATTGTTATAATTTACACTTTCTTTGGTCAATATTATAAGTAAAAGTTCATCTTGTCAAAACAAGTAAAAGTTCATTTTTTTTAGATTTATTGAATAGTCGGTGCATCTAATATGTATTATAGTTCAAATATATTAGTTATTCAATGAATTTGAAAAATGAATATTTGTTTTTTTTTTGAGCAAAAAAATGAATATTTGTTTATGATAATGACGAAAGGAGTATTTAACAATTAGATGTCAATCAGATCCAACCCTAAAAATGTACACCATCTAATCAAAATTTGACCAATTTCAACTCCAATTTCCAAATTATAAGTCGTTTTGGGGAAAAAAACATGTCCAAGATTTTAAGTTGCTTTACAATATCAATGAAATTAAACTTTTACATCATTGAATACACAAGTTCCAAACAAAAACTTTTATCTTTAGGTTATTAACTTGCGCCTTAAGGGCACAAGTTAACATTTCCCTTCCTATTATACCATTAACTATTTACATTACTCATTCTCCTTTCAATTATTTAATTTATTTTTCGCAAACTATTTATTAATGACAATTTTGTAAACGCAACTCATAATATATCATTCCCATATAAAATTAATTACATTTTTTAATACGTGTAAAATGTCCAAAACATCATATAATTTGGGATGGAGTGATTAGTTGTTAGTTTTAAATGCAAAAAACGAGCAGATGATCACGAAGGACCGTGTGTTCACGTTTTTTTTTTACTCAATGTATATAATTCACGTTAAGCACATGAATTAATAACTTTGTGGGATAACTTCTTGAATTGCATTTTGGTGTGATCATAATAATCCACCATCTATTGCCCTAAAAATATTATATTTATTGTTGACCTTGAGTATAAAATATTGCTAGTTAAGGCTGTAATGGTTGCGTAACACCATGATGAAGGTGGGAGTGCTTTGGCCACAATGAGTTTTGCTCAAATTTTGGCCACAAAATGTTTGACTTAAGCCATGATTAATTATACTCTGCGATATTAGGCAAGGTTGATTAAATAATTATCAAGTGGAATTTGTTTGGTGTTAGTAATTCTTTTATTAAATATAAGTTTTTTTTAATCCAAAAAACCTGTATCCGGGTCAAGGGTATTAAATATAATATATTAATTCATTCAAACAGGTAGATTCGTAAAAACAAACAAATTCTATGTCATTGAAACTAAGGATTAATCTGCGAACAAACTTATAACATCTAAATTAATAGTATAAAATAATATAATGTCTATAAATGTGATAAATTAAAGTGACTAGAATATCTTTGTCTTAGAATTTGTAGCGTTGATGCCCATTTTTTAAGTTGACAATCAACTCAACTAAAAAAATAAAAAGTGCCACGTCTAACCTTGATCGTGAATATTATGGTAGATATGATGATTTAGATGAACAATGTACATGACCGGTTGCTAAATTCCCAGAGGAATGTGGTATCGTCTCACAACACACTATATCAAAATTTCTTACTATGAACGGTGTTACTGGAAGGCGAAGTAGAGCGCTTAAAGTTATGGTAAGAAGTATGATTGCTCATTCAAACTTACCAGAATCACTATGAGGAGAAGCAATTAAAATTGCAGCATATATCCTTACTAGGGTTCCAACTAAACAAACTACATAAACTCACGAATATTGGATAGGTAAAAAAAAGCCTATTTTAAAGCATTTGCATGTTTAAGGTTGTCCAGCTGAAGCAAAGCCTTATAGGACAAGTGAAAAGAAACTTGACTCAAGGACCGTGAGTTGTTATTTTATTGGATATTCTAAAAAACTAGGGGGTATAAATTTTATGAACCCATAAATAAGTCGATTTTCAAATTAGGAAATGCCTGATTTTTTTAGGATGTTGAGTTTGCAAGGGGTTATGGACTTTGATATTGAAGAGGGATATCTTGATATTTCCACAGGTGTCATTGTCATTGCTTAAGATCCTTTCTTGAATTTGTCCAAGACACAATAAATCAAGACAATGTTGAAATCTCCATGCAAGAAATTGTTCCAAAGGAACAAACTTTTACATCTCAAAAACATACGTCGTTAAGGAGATCCACAAGAGAAAAAAGAAGTGTAATACAATATGAATATATTGTGTTTCTCTAGGAAAATGAGTTTGACATTGGAATGATGGATGATGATTCGAACAACTTCCGTCAAGTCATGAAAAATTCAAATTCTCAAAGGTGGATTAATGCCACGAATGAAGAGATTAATTCCTTAAAGGACAACCAAATTTAGGATACTCTCCCATTGCCACAAGGTACGAAAATCATTGGTCTCAAGTTGATATTTAAGACCAATAGTGATTCAAATGGCGATGTGGAGAGACACATAGTTTGTCTTGTCATAAAAAAGGGTTTATACAAAAGGAAAGCATTGATTGTAAAGTGACTTTCTCTCTAGTTTCTTATGAAAGACTCTTTTAGGACTAAAATAGCATTGGTGGCGTATTTCAATCTTGAGTTATATCAAATGGATGTAAAAACTTTATTTCTAAATGGTAACATTGACGAGCCACTTTATGGTGCAACTAGACAATTTTGTTTCAAAAGATTCAAAGGAGATGGTTTGCAAACTTAAGAAATCCATGTATTGGCTAAAGCAAGATTTTCGACAATGGTATTTCAAATTTTATCAAGTGATCATCTTGTTTGGTTTTGAGGTGAATTTGGTTGATGATTGGATATATCATAAGTTTTGTGGGAGTAAGTATATTTTCTAGTTTTATATGGTAATGATATTTTGCTTGCCAATAACAACACATACTTGTTGTATGAAGCCAAGAGATTTCAAAAAAGAATTTTGAGATGAAAGATCTTGGTCATGCATCTTTGGTTTTCGGCATTCAGATATACCGAGATCGTTCTCGAGGTATTTTTGGATTGTCACAAAAAAGGATATATTGAAAAGGTTCTTAAGAAATATGGCATGCTAGATAGTAAACTCGGTGATACCCCTGAACCTTGATGGCTAAGAGAGACAAGTTTAGTCTCAATAAGTGACCTAAAAAAATGACTTTGAAGAAAAGAAAATGCAGAGGATTCTCTATGCATCAACAATAGGTACTCTAATGTATGATTAGGTTTGTACGCGTCTAGATATTACGTACATTACAATGATGTTGGGAAGATATTTAAGTGTTTAGAGCATTAAAAGGCAGCTTAACGGGTTATGCGGGACTTAAAGAGAACAAAAGACTACATGTTCATGTATCGTAACTTAGATCAGTTTCAGATCATTAGGTATACTGACTCCGATTGTGTTGGATGAAAAAATTATATTTTAAGAGGCTTCCAACCGTAGAACTTAACTAAGAACTTTGTCTAGGGCTGCACATAGTGGATATAGAATTAAAAGGCCACTTAAGTTATTTTTTACAATTTAATAGTAGTTCTATTTTTAATAGCATCGAGAACTTGACGAAGTATAAACACATAGAGATTAAGTTCTTGGTTGTTAAAGAAAGATTTCAGAGTGAACAACCGTCTATTAAGCAAATCAGGACAAACTATATGGTGGTGGATCCGCTTAGTAAAGAGTTGTTACCCAAAAGGTTTCATGAGCATACTGCTCGTATGGGTATTATGACATTAATTGATATTCAATTTTAGTGGGAGTTTGTTATTGTAAATGCTTTTATGATATAAACAAATTTCAGGTTAAGTAAGGTTTAAGGATATTTTATGCAGAAATAAAGTTTTGGTTAAGGTTTGATCTCACTAAGGATTATGGAGGACCAATTGGAATTAAACATGTTAAGATCACATGACATGACAATTCCATCCTACATATCCACATCATGATCCATGTCATTCCTTTTGTGTTAGCATATGTGACCATTGATGGGTTTAGTTACGATAGTTGTAACGAAAATTGCTTTGATCCTATGTTGGCATGATTGATGGACTAGATTGGTTATATATACATTCAGCAACGACAACCATTTGAGCTCATATGGATAATTCTTGCAATGTATGATTATATGGTTGAAGATAGTGTCCAAGTGGAGATTGTTGGATTATTAATCGAACATTGACCTTATATGTGAATAATTATGAAAAATTGTTGTTTACACTAAATGATTTGCTATCACACACATGGAAATGACCAAAATGCGACAACGATAGTTAACTACTGTTCGCTCCAAAAGAGAAAATTAAGCAGCAAACTGAAGTTAACTACAATTGGGGGTATTGAAAGTCATTTCCATGTGTGTGATAACAAATCATTTAGTCTAAAAAGCAATTTCCATAATTATGTATTGTTGATTGTCATTTAAGTTAGGCCCAATTAAAGTGATCTAATTAGGTTTGGTAAAGTGAGTTTATGAGTATCTAATAGAGTGTGTGTCTTTAATGTGTAGAGACTAATGTGTAATTCTGTTTTTATGATGGACTAAAATAGAAATATTAATAGTTAACCCTAGTTTTAGTGCTATAAACAAAGAGGTCATGGTCCCAAGTTACACACACCAAGCGCCGTTCTTGTTGGCATCTCATCATCACAAGGAGACAAAGAGAATAAGAAAGGTTCCTCTCAGTGAGAGAGTGTGTGTAGATTTGAAAGGCCATTACCACATCAACTATATATGAAAATAAATACAGATACGCTTCCGCATATTGATATATTGTTTCTGATGATTAACATGATTGACTCTAGGGTTTAAAATTAAGTTTGGTTCTAACACTTTACTTATTCAAAGAAACAAATAAACTTCATTGGGTAAAATGGGACGAGAAAAGTAAAAAATATCTTACTATTTAACCCAAATTCAACCTGCTTTGTAAACAATATGCAACTCTAGTTGTGGCTTCTCTCCAATGTTCTTCTTGGTGTGTTGATGACACTTGAGAGGCAATATTTTCACGTGTTTTTTTTTCCCTTATGGATTCTTCATATGTCCATTGACAAAAAAGAAAAGTAATAGGAACTAAAAAGTCTAACTAATTCTTTGTGAAGAATGGATGACCTTTTATGAGTGTCTTTTCAACGCAACCCTCTTGCCAATCGACTTTGGCTGACACGTAACGTTAATTTGGTGTCCAAAATAGAACAGTAACGTAACGTGGTCCCATATGAAAAGAATGTGGGCACAAATACTATGCCATTGCAACAATGATGTTGTTAGTGTGCAAGTTAGGAGCATCTCACTAATTCCATTCAAGTTTTGTTACTAATTCAACACATAACTCCCTTCAAGTTTTGCGTTTTTTTGAGTTAAACTTTTCTCCAATTTCAAGAATAAAGAGCACAAAATTCCTAAAAAAATACATATTAAAATAGATATATTAGTAAAGACCACATTTAATATACGAATGGAAAATATACCATCATCATCAATATAAGTGGAAAATATAGTAAGTGTGTAAGATGATACGTATGTACGGAAAAAATAAGGAAAAAAAGTGAAATACCTCAATATGTACTTATTAAGGAAAATATATTTTGTTTGAAGGAAGGAATTTTTCTCTCTTATCAAATAGATATATTAGTAAAGATCACAATCAATATAGGTGGAGAGTATTGACCCATGAGTAAATTCTAAAAAATTATTAAAAAAGAGTCTTGACAAAAGTTCTAAGAACATTGTTTAAGGAATCCACAAAAAGAAACTTTGTCTTGAAAATACAAGTCAAATACATGTAAAAATCATATATAACTACACAATTTTTAATGTAAAAATTACTATTTTTATATGCCTAAACAATGTCCTATGGGCACTTGTTAGCATTTTCCTTAAAAAAAACCTTATTCAGGTGATAGCGAATCTATGATTATGGATCCATTTAGTGATAATATTAAAATCTCTTTGAGGTTAATAATAAAATGATTATTAGTATCACTTTAAGAATAAAGCTCCATCAATCTAGTTCTAAAACAATTAATTCTTTTATTAAGTTTGATTAACTGACTTAAGACATATATATAATAATTGTATTTTATAAATTATTATTAACCCATCAAATTTGTCTCTGAATTATCATTCATCTCTGCTATTTTTATAGGAATTGGGGAAACAAATTTGAAGAATTAATGATATTAACTACTTTTATATTTCTAGTGTATAGGATCAAATTGAAAAGATTGTTATTGTTTAACCACTCATTGATGGTTTATTGGCCACTTTATATTTAATAATAGTTTGCCCTACTCCAATTTAAATAAAAAAAAATAGTGATAACTAGTGGGTCAAAAAGACAAATCCCATTCTCTATATAAGGTGGTTATGACAAGTTATATTTGTCAATTCAATATCCACATCTAGCCCCAATATCTCTTTAATTTTAGAATACTTCATCTAGTTACAGCTAGTATTCTTGCTAGCACTAGTTAGCTTGAATTTGAAGATGGAGAAGAACAAACTCAATGGGAAAAGAGGTGAGGTTGAAGATGAGATGAAATGGGTTCATGATTCTTCATTGGATTATAATGGAAGAGTTCCTCTCCGAGCTTCAACTGGTGCTTGGAAAGCCTCTTTTTTCATCATCGGTAAGGCTTTAACTTCTTGCATATATTTTACCCTAAAGTTCATCCATAATCATAATAATAGTAGCACTATAAGAATATATAGGATTTCCCTAAAAAAAAAATTAAGAATATATAGGATAATTTTGATATTTTGTTTTGATACATAATATTTCTCACTTTTTTTTTTTATAAATCAATATTTCTCACATATTAAGTTATCTAAAACTATAAAAAAATATATGTCAATCATATCCCATATATAAATTTCTATTTAATTTCTGTAGCTCGTGATATGTGGCTTGTTTCATATTGCAGTATGGATAATAATGATATCATATTCGTATATAATATAAGTTTGAATTTATTGCTGCCATTAAAGACCAAAAAATCCTTGCCGCCATTATAGAATTTAAGTCATGCCAAGTTGTAAAAGTATATCCTCACCTTACTTAATAAGATTTAATTTGCAACTACATAAATGCTGAACGTTAGTGAGTGATGGAAGAGTTTCGTCAAAAACAAGCTGCTGTGTTTAATTCATTAGCTTTTCTCATCTGTGCATACATAGTAAATGAATATTCCCGGCCAAATATTCTATATTAAGTAAAAAAAAAAACTCCTTTAAAAAAAAGTAAAAAAAAACTATAATTTAATGAGTTTTAAAATTTGTTAGTTAATATTTTAAAATAAAAACATACTCAAAATTTAAAAGAAAAATAATTTTCATAAGAATTTATTAAATGTCTACAAAGAACGTTTTTTTTTTAAACTAGCTAATTTGTCTTAATCAAATTCATCAAAAAGGAGTCTCGAGAAATATTTTTAAACGAAGTCATCTTCTTTCCTTGAATACATTTACCACCGTTATGCGTTTCTTAAATCAAAGTTTACCATTTTTATGATTAGGAAAAGATAAACTTATTTAATTTTTCTAATATCGTTCAATAGGCCATTGAGACTAGGTTTAGATAATAGAATACCTTTAAAAAATCTAGACTAGCTAGGTTTAGATGATACTTAAAATACCTTTGCTTTTGATTCACGAAAGGGAAGAATTGAAACTCACTCAGGACTATATATTTATAGATAATAAGTGTAAACTAAGTAACTATGAGATCATAAAAATAAAAAAAACCATAACTTGAAATGATTAAGAACTTACAGTTCGATTTGGACTGGGGGTGGTTCCCACTACCTACAAATAGTTATGTTCCTTTTTTTTACTATTGATATATTTTTTTCTGTTGATATATCTAGACATAATCTTCTACTAGTAACATCAGTGATGACAAATGAGATATGCTACATAATAAAGCAAATATACTATTAGTAGGTGAATTTCATTTTTAAGAAATCCCACTTTTAACAAGTGCTAGTAATCATGGGAGTGTGCTAAGCACTAGCAACACCAATAATCTACTGGCACCCCCATCCGGTAATACAATGGGTGCGTCCTATAGGAAATCATGGAAAAAATATTCCACATTTTTATTACGAAGGACATGCTTGAATCGGTGTTTTAAAACCCGGATTGATGATCGATCCGATTAAGGTACTGGGTCAATGCGTCATTGGTCGGACCAGTGGGTCAATGGTCGGACCGCATGACTGTTAACCCGGTCTATATATAAAACATTTAAAATATTTGACTTAAATTTCATAACTATAAAATTTAACAAAAAAATTATATAAAAATAGGCTTAATTGCACTTTTGGCCCCCTATCTTTCCAAAAGTTGCGATTTTGGCCCCTAACTAATTAAAATACAAAACAGCCCCCTATGTATTGGATCTTTGGCAGTTTTGGCCCCCAAAGCCACTTTTGACTTAGTCTTCGCTGACGTGGCACCCACATCTCTTAAGTGAGGTGCCACGTGTAATTAGTTAGGGAGTGCCATGTCAGCAAAGACTAAGTCAAAAGTGGCCTTGGGGGCCAAAACTGCCAAAGATCCAATACATAGGGGGTTGTTTTGTATTTTAATTAGTTAGGGGGCCAAAATCGTAACTTTTGGAAAGATAGGGGCCAAAAGTGCAATTAAGCCATAAAAATATCGATAAAAATTCACCGGTTCATGAACGAGTTGGTGAGGTCATCGCAGTTCAATTACACATCCGATCAAATATGCTTATCAAACCGGCAATGGGTCTGGTTCCCGGTTCAACCAGTCGAACCGACCGGTTCGGTCCAAGTTTTAAACCTATGATTGCGAGGTCTTCTGGGGTCCGGGAAAGTAACTTTTTACATTGAGAAGTCATCCAAATTATAGTAGTTTTGTATGCACTTATTACTCATATTACAATATGTTTCTAAAAAAATTATGAGCTAATATTTTTCAAAAACCAATTTCTTTTCCCTTTGTTTACAGCGATTGAGTTTAGTGAAAGGCTTAGCTACTTTGGAATAGCAACAAGTTTGGTGATTTACCTCACAAAGGTTATGCATCAAGACCTTAAGACAGCAGTTAGGAATGTGAACTATTGGTCTGGAGTCACCACTTTGATGCCACTATTTGGAGGATTCTTAGCTGATTCATACTTGGGTCGCTACACCACTGTGATTGCTTCATGCATCATTTATCTCATGGTAATCTCAACCTCACCTTATCTTATAGAACATTAAGTAATATTAATTAAGTTTAATTATAACTATATACTAACTGTTTATTAATTATGCACTAATTGTACTGACTACTTTGTATCGGTTGATTTCGAACGAAATGAACTAGTTTTGCATTTGCTAAAAAATCGAAAGAAAAAGAATGATGTGTTAATGCATTGTATATATGTATTTTCCTTTCACGATAGTGTTATGTGACATGATTTGATATGATTTAATGTTTGTGTAAATATTTTTTACTAGCATAGTAATTAAATTCTTATTGATTTGAATTTATTATATAGTCTATTAAAAATGGTAACACTTGTTTGGTGGTGACAAAACAACAAAACAGGGTTTGGTCCTGCTTACTCTATCATGGTTCTTGCCAAGTTTAAAGCCATGTGCTCATTCTAGTACATGCATTGAACCAAGAAAGATTCATGAAGTGTTCTTCTTCCTAGCCATCTATTTAATATCAATAGGAACAGGAGGACACAAACCTTCTTTAGAGAGTTTTGGAGCTGATCAATTTGATGATAATCATATTGAAGAAAGAAGGCAAAAAATGTCATTTTTCAATTGGTGGAATTGTGGACTTTGTAGTGGACTCATTCTTGGTGTGACATTAATTGTTTATGTACAAGATCATGTGAATTGGGGTGTTGCTGATATTATTCTCACTTGTGTTATGACTTTCTCATTGCTTATTTTTGTGATTGGAAGCAAATTTTATCGTTATAGGATACCAAATGGGAGCCCTTTGACTCCAATGTTGCAAGTTGTTGTTGCTGCAATTTCTAAGAGAAAGCTTCCACATCCTTCTAATCCAACTCAATTGTATGAAGTTTCTAAGGCTGAGGGGAATAATGGAAGACTCTTGGCTCATACCAAAAAACTCAAGTAAGTATTACATGAATGATTTTAGATTACTATTTTCAAAATAGATTTTCTTTTTAGGAAAAGACGAGTCTTGCGATCAAAGTTTCAATTGCGGTCATGATCACGTTTGAAATTATGTTGTTATCCTTGATATTTAAAATTGTGCATAAATTATACACCTGAAGTGGTCGTATTTGCAGTTTTAATACAATCATCTAAATCATATAACCTTGGTGTTGCGACCTCAATTGTAGTTACAACAATTTAAAATCGCAGATCATATTGTGGAGACCACAATTTATTATTTTACTCTATGGTTTTAAAATAAAATATATGGTTGCGATTTTGGATCCATATGCAATTCAATGCTATATTAAGATTGTGGTTTTAAATTGTTGTTCTCACTGTTGTGGTTACCTTGCAAACTTTTATATTACCAAAAAAGGTACTAAAATGTGACCGATGTGGTAGAAATTGTGGTTGTGATGATGTTGGGAGGTCTCATCTTAAGGGAAATGCAATAACTTGGTAAAAAAGTAATCATAAATTATTTGATGGTACATTTCTTTTCCAGATTTTTTGACAAGGCAGCAATAGTTGAAAGTGAAGAAAATTTAGCAAAGGAACAAAGTCCATGGAAACTAGCAACAGTCACTAGAGTTGAAGAAATGAAGCTTATGATCAACATGATCCCAATTTGGATATTTACTTTACCATTTGGAATGTGTGCTGCACAAACATCAACCTTCTTTATCAAACAAGGTAATATAATGAATAGAAAAATAGGACATGGTTTTGAGATTCCACCGGCTTCAATTTTCACTATTTCCGCTATCGGTATGATAATTTCTGTTGCAATTTACGACAAAATCCTCGTACCGGTTTTAAGAAAAATAAGTGGCAATGAAAGAGGGATGAACATTCTTCAAAGGATTGGTATTGGAATGGTTTTTTCAGTTTTAACAATGATAGTAGCAGCTTTGGTTGAGAAAAAAAGGCTTAAAGTTGTTGAGATGAATCCATCACATGGTTCACTTTCAATGAGTGTTTTTTGGTTAGCACCGCAGTTTCTTATTATTGGTTTTGGCGACGGTTTGGCGCTTGTTGGTTTACAAGAATATTTCTATGACCAAGTTCCTGATTCAATGAGAAGCTTGGGAATTGGACTTTACCTTAGTGTGATTGGAGCTGCAAATTTTCTAAGTAGTTTGTTGATAACCATTGTTGATCATGTGACAAGTAAAAGTGGGAAAAGTTGGTTTGGTGAAGATTTGAATAGTAGTCGTTTGGATAAATTTTATTGGCTATTGGCAGCTATAACTACATTGAGTGTGTTTGTGTTTGTGCTCTTTGCTCAAAGGTATACTTATAAAAATGTGCAAAATGTTGTTGTGGCTGATTGTTATGATGGAAAGAGTGATGATGGTGGAGCAGGGAGAATGGTGTGAATTAGTTCTTAATTTTACATTGATTAAATTCTAAAATTTCATCTAATGATGGCTGGAATACTATATATGTTTGCATGTAGTAAAGTCGTATAATTTGTAAATTTGGTTTTTAATTGTGTGTTAGTTACTTTGCTTTGAATTGATTTGAAGAATAATCATAGAATATTGTGGTTGCTTATGACTCAATTCAAGAGTTTTCTATTTATCTCTATAAGGATTATATGTAATATTTGACAAGAAAAAGTACCTCATTCTCTTTAGTTTTATCTCATTTTTGGGCACAGTCCTACCTTTTGTCAAGGACTGTGGTATGAGTACATTGTACTAACATACCAATCTTGTACTGCGGTGCCCATCAAAATGAACCATGATTGAATGCAGTTGACAATTTGCTGCATTCACGTAGTCATGCATTTTTGGCCGTCCGATCATGATCAGATGGTCCTGATGTGAGAACATAATTATAAATAAAACTTAAATACTTTTTTTCTGAGCTGTTTGATCAAGATCAAACGGTTATTAATGTAATAAAATAAATGCGTGACTGTGTGAAAAATTTGATTGCAGTGAATCATAATTACATGAAAATAGTATATGTTGACAAAACGTAACATTAGGGGAGAGTCCTTGTTGTCCTTTCTTGGCAACAGTTCTTCAAGTTGGATCGAAAGTCCTATATAAATATAAGGAGGTACATCGCATTATTACATCGTCAAAAAAACAACAATGAAAGACGAATTTCAATACATCATCGATCTCATAAGTATCAAAAGTTCATGCTATTTGATCCAAGGTTTGTCCGTTGGGATTAACAATCCTTAGAAACCTCCACAAGGCCATACATTTTAGTTTTAGTCGTTGCAAAAGTGGTATTCTTTAAAAAAACGCAGTAATTGTAAATTCATCATTCACCTATTTTAGAATCGATATAAGGAAAACACCACTTCATTCACCATTTCCTTACTTTCTTTTTCAAGTAAACTACCTTTCTCGTTGTTGCGCCTTCGAAATGGATGTTTAACTTAAGTCGATCCACTTGCAATGGTGGTCTCTCTCTTCCCTCGAGGGAAGTACCGGGGAAGTAATCACAGAAGTACAGTTGGGAAGCCATAAACTATTGGGACATACGGTAGCTTATATTTAGAAGACTAATCGAATAAGTATAAGTACCCCCTAAAATTCATTAGTAAGAGTCTTGGGTTTAGATGCCTTTATAAAATCCAGACTAGGTTTAGATGATACACTTAAAATACCTTTGCTTTTGATTCACGAAAGGGAAGAATTCAAACTCACTCAGGACTATATATTTATAGATAAAGATAATAAGTGTAAACTAAGTAATTATGAGATCGTAAAAATAACCCATAACATGAAATGATTAAGAACTTACGGTTCGATTTGGACTAGGGGTGGTTCCCACTACCTACAAATAGTTATGTTCCTTTTTTTTCTTCCTGTTGATATATTAGACATAATCTTCTACTAGTAACATCAGTGATGACAAATGAGATATGCTACATAATAAAGCATATATGCTATTATTAGGTGAATTTCATTTTTAAGAAATCCCACTCTTAACTAGTGCAAGTAATAATGGGAGTATGCTAAGCACTAGCACACTCAATAATCTATTGGCACCCCCATCCGGTAATACAAGGGGTGCGTCTTATTGGAAACTACCATTTTGATCAGGGGAAAAATAAATTCCTCAGTTTTTATTTATTGAGGATATGCTTGAATAATAGAATAATGTAACTTTTCCTTCTCTAAATTATGTGCATGAGAAAATATGGCTAGCAATAGAGGTAATGAAAAAAAAACTTCTTATTTTGAGTTTAATTGAATAGTTTCTTAATCATTTTATGTATAAAACTTTAAAAGAATTTAAGAAATGAAATTTGTGAAAAAAATAGATTATGAGAATTTGAAAGTTTTAAATAAATATTAAAAATAGATATTTGAAAATTTAATTGCTAAAATTATTCAATATTATAATGATGGACAAGTATGGATTATCATTCCTAAAAGGTTTTGAACCACGGCAAGTATATCTTAATAGGAGGAGAGTCTAGCAGAAACCCCATTTTAGTTATGATGTGATTGATTGTTAGCCACCAAATTAAAAAATTGGATGAATAAGATTTGGTGTCATATATATATATATATAAAAGAGAAAAAATACACCGACCGAATGATTTGTGAATCCATGGTTGATGTACTATGTAAGAATGGTGAGATAAAAATATCTATGGATGTATGATGCTAAACTATATTTATTTATTTATTTTTTTTATAAATTTGGTTATACCGATCCATTAAGACTAAATTTTGTTGTAGTACGTAAGAATAGAGACAATGCATAATATATGCAAGGTCCGGAGTTCAAACCCCAACCACCATAAAAAAAAGACTATATTTTTTTTTACTAACATTGTTTCTTCATTTTTTTAGCTAATTAACTTCTACATCCTTCAATTGATACCACTTCCTTTTCAGCATGAACTATATTGAAATTAGAACCGTTCAATTTTGATCCAACTATCGCAGTTAATTTGAATGCATCAAAAATATTGTCTACTAGAAATTTGCATCCATTTTTTACGTCATTGTTTTAAAGTTGAGTATAACTTGAGTTTTTAAATAATTAAAAATATTGCTCGCCTAAATAAATTTGACATTTTGTACCATAATTATACAAACATAAATTAGACAAGTATTTAATTAATTATTTAATCAATATATAGATAAAAGTTATGTTTGACATTTTTTATTTGAATTGTAACAAAAGGATTAATTTATTTTGTATAACAAAATATACATAATTTACCATTTACATTGTACCATCAACCAAACAACCTCACAAACTGTTTCATATTTTGTGTTGTGTGAGATTGACACATATTTCATATTTTCTAACTAATTCACATACTTCGATTTTACAATATTCACATACTTTGTAATTGTAACCAAATTTCTCGTGATCTTATTTTGTTTTTGTGTATAAATTTGGTTATACTAATCCTTAAACTTGATATTTGATATCTTAATAGAGTTATACTAATTGGATGGTATGAAACTTTTGGAAAAATCCCTCGTATTATTTACATTATACTCGTTGTATGCTTGATTTTATTATCTAAGGGCCAATTGTGTTCTTTAATACGTATATTGAGTCCTCTCTTTGAATATGAAATTTTCATCCAATTTTAGTGAAGTTGAAACAATAAATAAAAGTTGTAATTTGGAGGAACTAAACCATTGAAATACTATTTTTTTTTTTATCTTACGGTATTGATTAAATTTTGGAGATTTAATTTTTTTTAGAGTATGCATATTTGAGTATGAAGTTGTTTAAATTTGAGTATGAAATGAAATAAACTGATCAACCAAACCAAACCGAAGTAAACATGTTAGCTTGGTTCGACTTCATTTCTAAAAAAAGTAAAAACCAAATCAAACTAATGTAGATTTTATTGGTTCTGACTTTCTTTTTTGTCTGAAAATTGATTCAAACCGAACCGCTACATCTCGCATAGTTTGTTCTTTTTTAATAAAAGTTTGCTTATATAAAAATAGATCAGACTAATCTTCCTTTTGGACAATGAAATTTAGTAATTTTTTTACATGTACATTTTAACTGATGTTGGAGACGAGAAAACATGTCTCTTAAACTAGGTAGATAGTACACTTCTCATCTTATTTAAGCAAAAGATTGTTAAGAGTCTCACATCGGATATGAGATGGTCTGATAAAATAAGTGGGGGCAATTCCCACCTTACAGACCGGTTTTGTGGGGTTGTGTTAGGCTCAACCACGATTTCTAAGATGGTATTAGAGTCTCTTCAAGATCCATTGAATCACCTGCTATTAGATTTCCGCTATCTGACCACCCACCATTTATGTCCACGAATATGTGTGTCTAACAATATTATGAGCCAATTAATACTTTTAAAAAAATTAATCAATAACTTAGTGTGTGTTTGGTTTGGCGGTAAGGATAATTAATTATAATATAATTAATTTTAACAGAATTGATTTTAGTTAAAAGTGAGTTGAATGTAAATTGATTTATGTTTGGTTGCACTGACATCAACGTGATTCTTATCAATTCATGTTGTTTGGATGGGATGATATGGATCAAAATTGATTTTGAATGCACAATTACAAAAATGGGTTTTAATAATTGTCATTGACATTATGTCATTTGTACTCTAAAAAAAGAAATTAGATGTCATTTCTATTTTATACAATTATTTAAATATTATTAATTTTAATTAATTATAGACTTTTAAAACTTTTAAATGTCTTTATTGCATTTTATTAATATATTCATAGTTTTTAGAAATTTATATAATATTAATTAGCATATACCTTTTTAAAACATCAAAATAATTAACATAATTAACATAGTATATGTGCTTTGCAACTTAGTTAATTTCAACATTGTATTTTTCCTAAAAAAAAACAATGATTCAAAATATATTAAATACTTATTTTGTGTAGCAAAGAAAATATATGGAAGCTGTGATTGCAATTCTGCAACTCAATACATAGGCGTGGCGGTTGAGAACAAAAAAATTAGAGAGGTTCGGTGAACATGGAAAATCATAATATCCCGATACTTACTCTCGATGATAGTTAAAAGGGTGATAAAGGAAAACCAACCGGTAATGATGAAATTGATTTTAGAATTTGAATGCTTGGATTTATAACTTCTATCCATATTGAAAGAGACAACCAAGCACACCTTAAGAAATCACGTTCAATGTGTTAAACAGACGTTTATAGGTTTCCAAGGATGAAACAGACACTTGTTGAATTTGAATCATGTAAATATTATGATTTGTAAAATTTGAACAAACCTTTCCAATACTAGTCTAATAATCATTTTCATTCATCTTTCATTTTCACTTATTTTTGTTAAAATTGGCACGAGAATTTTGTCGTAAGTTTCGATATAAATTATCATATGCGGTCGGTGGAATAGTATAAAATGAAGCTGGTGAAATCTCAAAACCAATTCCTATATTTTCTATTCATTATATTACCTTGTGTTGGAACATGAGTGTGAAATCAAAAGAAAATTGGAATGTTGGAAGAATAAACATCGAGTCATGATAATGATAAAAATATTAGTAATTATTTTTTTTTTATTCGTACATATCACTTTACATAATTTTAATTTATGTTGATTGTGATATAATTAAGAATTCAACTAAGCTTTCTGTCTTTCCTATATTCATATCCAATTAGTTTGTTTTCTCCTGACTTTTGTGGAATTGTTTCTTTTTTATATTATCAAAAAGAGTTGTTGAACTGATCAATGGGTTAATTTCTTTTTTTATTTTATCCACGAGAGTCTTTGAACTCATTAGCTCCCATAATTGTAGCTAAATGCAGGTACAAAATCTCATTATAAATTATAGGCCAAATATCATTTTTGGTCCTTTTAGTTTGACAGAATTCTCAAGTTAATCATTTAAGTTTCGAAAGTTTCAATTAGGTCCTTTTAGTTTGACAGAACTTCCAAGTTAGTCCATTAAGTTTCAAAAGTTTCAAATAAGTCCTTTTAGTTGATAAACTATTTCACAGTTACCTCTGCTGTCAGTCTCCGTTTAACTGGTGTTGATGTAGCCGTTAAGTTGTTGACTTGGATCAAAATGCTGCCTTTTAAAAGCTCGAGGGTGTCAAAACGCTACATTTAATGGTCACAAATGATCATTTATAGTGCTAGAAATTAAAGACAACTATTTACAACAACAAATGACTTTCTAGCACTATTAAACAACATTTATAGTGTGAGAATGATCATTTGTGACGATTAAACGTAACATTTTGACACCTGGAGCTTTTAAAAGGTAGCGTTTTGATCGAAGTCAACAACTTAACGGCTACATCAGCATCATTTAATTATTAACTGATAGCAGGGGTAACAGTGAAATAGTTTATCAACTAAAATGACCTATTTGAAACTTTTGAAACTTAAAGGACTAACTTGAGAATTTTGTCAAACTAAAAGGACCGAATTGAAACTTTCGAAACTTAAAGGACTAACTTGGGAATTCTGTCATACTAAAAGGACCAAACGTGGTATTTGGCCTAAATTATAAATAAAGTACTCCACTTAGTTCACAAACATCAAAGAGTTATATTGAGTTGTCGAGAACTCTTTCTCCCTTTTCCCTCTTTCTGCTCGATCCACTTCCTAGCCACTTCTCCCTTTCTTTTTTTTGTCCCTTCGAAATTAAGAGTGTTCTTAAGATCATAGTCTTTTTCGAGATATAATGTCCATTTAGAATTAAGAATGTTCTTAAGAGCATAATCCATTCGATAATATATGTCCCTTCGAAATAAAGAGTATTTTTTAAGGTTATAGTTTCTTTTCAGAAATAACGTCCCTTCGGAATTAAGACTAATCTAAAGAGTATAGCAAATTTCGATATTTGTATTCCCTTGGAGAAGTTAGAATTTGGAATGGTGATAGGACCATATTTGAGTGGTCATAATACCATAATTGGAGAAGTTAAATGTTAGAATGATGGTAACATCATATTTGAGTGGTCACAATATCATAGTAGAGTAGTCATGATACCATAATTGATTGGTTTCAACATTAAATTAAGAGTGACCTTAGTACCATATTGGAGATGTAATTCTCAAACGATTAGCTACAATGCAGCGGTTAATTGCACATTTGTAGTTGAACTTGTTTTATCTTGGAGGCGACGGCGTGGTTGATAGTCTGTCTTGCATCATTTTTAGACAGTGTCATAAAACTTCTTAAAGAAAGCGACCTGATCGTAACTCAACTTAGTAATAATTTCGGTGGATAATTTTTTTTCTTCAAAATTAGACTTTGAAAATCCAAAATATAATAGTTTGGAAATCCAAAACCAACAATATATAGCAACACTTCAATCGTAAAATTTTATGATGTGTGTTGTTTTGCAAAGCAAGGTAAAACATGGATAGTTCAAGGTTTGACTAGCCAATGAAAAAAAATTGTGATCTCTTCGTGATGTATTTCCTCGCGGCATTAAGCCATTTCTGATTTAAAAGTGGAGGGTTAATTAAGTTTTTAGTCCATATAAATATTCATAGTTTTGTTTTTAGTCCCTACAAAATAAAATCACATTTTTCAGTCCCTGTGACATTTTCCTTAAGCATTTTGGGGACCAAAAATATTGACGGAAATTTTTGACAGGGACTAAAAATGCTGATGGAAAAATTTTATAGGGACTAAAAATGCTTATGAAAATTTTATAGGGAGTAAAAAGTGTGATTTTATTTTGTAGAGACTAAAAATAAAATTCTGAATATTTATAGGGACCATTTACTTAATTAATCTTTTAAAAATTAATGTACCTAAAACTATGTACCAACAAATGTAATATTACGAGGGAACTTAAGATTTCAAATTGTGGCAATATAATATTTTGTTTACCAATACAATAATAAAAATGTCTAACATCAAAAAACATAAATGTATAAAAATGAAAAATAAACCACTCATTATAACTAATTTTTGTTCTCCTACTCACTTTTCTCGATGCTTATAGGATCTAGAATTATTGCAACAATGTAGTTTGTCAACAATAATTTCTTCATTTGTGTATTTATCCTCAAAGCTTTAATATGTAAACTCAGCTACTCGTGCCACGTTAGTAAGAGTACTTTTATGTTTCAAGCACTGGGTTTGGGATGCAGTCTAACTTGGTATCTACAATTAGTTTTATTAGTGGCCATGCTATTTTTATAAGGTGACAATAATTTGCAATATTTTTATGGAATGACCTGTTTTCTTTTTGGAATAATAACTCCTTATAGATAACGATATTTATTTGAAATTCATACATTTTTCATTGTGTGCCTAAATGAATATTTTATTTTGACCTATGACAAAGTAAATATATCTCACCAAAATGACCTAATACATTTTATAAAACTCATTACATCATTCACAGCCATTTATTTATCATGTATTCACTCTAGCAAGGTCTTTTCCACACAAAGGTTATCAAGGATTCATTCCCAAAACTTGGAACCATCGTATTATTCATTCAAACCCTCCAAGATGACACTAACCACCACCTCTTCTCCTTTGAAAGTATCTCAAAATACGAGTCCGAGGAATTCGAAAAGAAAATGATTGATCTGAGTTCTTCTTTGTTAACCGGTAATGAGCATACAAGCTCTTATAAAACTTCATACCATTCACAGTTTGTCCAAACTCCTCCTCAAACTTCTTCTTCCATAACTCATCATTTGAGGCAAGGTATTGCAATTTTGAACAAGTACAACATACTTTGGCCAAATCATCACCAGGAATATACTCAAATATTAAGAGCTTAAGTTCCATTGGGAGGCTCATAAAACAAGGTGGAAGATTCAATCCAGCTTTCTCACAAAGATCCATTAAAAGTGGTAATGCAAGCCTATCGTTCACTATCTTCCACAGTTCCAAAATTTCATCTTTATCACCATTAACATTAACACAAGAATTATATTCAGAATTTGAAAGTAACATAAACTCTAAAGGCTTGGCAAATCTACATTTATCTAAATAAACCCTATGTACACTTGACCCAACATCATCATACAATGAACCATAAACATTCACAAAATGCCCTAATGTCTGAATTTTCAAATTCACATAATGAGATGAACCATTAGTAAGAATCTCAGGAAGAGTATACCTCAAACATATCATTGAAGAAGAAGACATGTCATCAATAAGATGAGAGGAACTAATCTTCATACCCGAAACCTGATCCACGCGAACAAACCCTGATTCAAGAATAAAAGCATGAACTGCAAATACAAGTAGTTTGAAATCGCTAACGTCATCGCCAAGCGCTTCTCTAAGCACCCTTTTCACAAAATCAGGTGTTGATTCCATTCTAATATGATGATCAGTTCATGAAGGTAAGAGTTAAAGATAAGCAATTGTTGGTAGCAATATATATAGTACTACTAAGATACATGCGTGGACTAAGTTAGTGTTTGTGTCACTATTATATAACAGTGACACTAAGTGTTTTGTGGGGAGAAGCTATTGTTGGTTAGCAATATATAATTATATATTACTATGATGCGTGCTTCATAAGGTGTTAATTAATCACGCACGAGTAATGCGAGGAAGTGGCTCAATTCGTGACAAAGTAACCTAGGTGTCAATTCAAAATAATGGGGATTTTTTTTTTTATTGGAAAATAATGAGGATGTTATTGTCCTCTAGTTATTGTTAATTGTTCTTGAAATGATTTTTAGAAGGGATGATGGTCAAAATATTTGTTTTTTGATGATCAAAAGAGATTTAACACGTTTTTTTGTGTTTAAGTTTAAAAGAGATTTAACACGTTTTTTTTTAAGTTATTCTTTGTGACAGAAATTCTTTTTAGAGGATATTATGTTCGTAATTATTCTTAGAGGATTTATGTTAGTAGTTTATTTTTTAAAAGACCATATGTTAATAAGCTCACGTTTAACCACAGATGTGCGTAAGAGGTTTTGGTACAGTGGTAAGAGTATAAACGGTGCCGTCTTAATCAATTGGATTTGCTTCTCTAATAGTATTAAAAATGTCCCCTAGTAAAAAAAATATAATTACATTGAATAATAAATGATAAGTGAGCTATGTTTTTTTATAGTTCTTGGATTAGAATTTACGTGGATCTTATCAATAGATTTCTTACCGTATATTCTTTTTTTAAGAACTTGAAAAGAAGACTTAAAAGGAAAAACACAAGTTAGTGTACGTATTTTGTCAGCTCTTAATACTTAACACTGCAACATATATGAGATTTAGTAACATTTGAAAATTGTAACTAAATAAAAAGTAAATGTTACTATTTAGATATTGTAATATTTGATAAATATTAGGTAAAGTCCGTGTTATTAAATGGTTTTAGTAACCATCGATGATTTGACGTGATGAATGGAATTGGTGAAGGGAAAGAACGATCGTGGAGAGAGAGAGAATCAAAATGGGTGTTACGGAAAAATGGGAAATGACTATCCTTCACAGAAAAATGAGAAATGATCAGTATTTAAATATTGAGTACCAATTCACTTTACAGGTGTTACCACAGATATGTAGTGTACATGTGTAACACTTTTTGCCAAATATCACCCGATAAATGTTGCAAAAGGCCACACATATGTAGTAGTGTTACTTGATTTCATCCATAAGTCTTAAAATAGCCCACAACCCTAACCAAAAAAGTATGTCAACTCTTAATACTCAATTTGAATCACTGAAATATCTTAAGCCTACTTGCAACTTTTGATAGACTTAGGGAAAACTAAAAGAATTTTAGTCGAAAGATAATGATTTTTCAATAGACAATCCAAATGGAGCATCGCATTCGTATTTTAGTTATCTTCATTATATCAAAACTATCAAAGGTGGTTTGGTTACAAAATTCCTTAATGTATCTCACGGGCAACCAAAATTTCATTCTAAAATATTTTAGATAAACATGAACATGAGAGCTTCTCGTATGATAATGTGCTAGAGAGAATATGGTCATAGATGAAAATGTGCAAATAAATGTAATAGTACAAAGAAAACTTAAATTTCAAACCGTCGCATCAATTGTACCATTGTCAATTACAAATACAATGATAAAGCGAAACAGTTAAGAAAAAATAGATATGCATAAAACTGTAAAAATTGCCACTTATTATAACTGATTTTGCTTCATCTATTCACATTTCTAAATGCTTATAGGTTCTAGAATCAGTTTAACAATGTAGTCTTTCAGCAATTCCCCATTTGTGCATTTATATTTTATCCTCAAAGTTTTCATATGTGAATTCGGCTACTCGCGTCGCATTAACAATACTTTCGAGCACTGGGCTTGGGATGCGATCTAATTTGAGACACTCTTCATTCATAACTATCCAATAATCTCCAATCTCTTTCAGAATAAGTTTGTAAGTCTCTCTTTTTGTGACATATCATATCTTACTTAATATAAATCCAAGGTGATCTGATTTCCCTAAATCCCTAACCCTAATGCAGCCCTAACACCCCAAAATGACAAATTTAACCTTGAATAAGAAGGCATTGCCCTCCTAAATCATCACTTTAATGAGCAATTAACTACTACTTAACATTTCATTCACCAATTTAATTTTGCACGTTTTTTGCTACCTAGAGTCATGCCATAATAAATGCAAACATGAAAAAACGTGCAAGACGCAGGGCTCTAGAAGTGTTTAGTTGCTCAAAGTGTTTAGTTGCACACCTTTGAAACCTACAACTAGGAGACATCATTTAATTCTTGGTTTTTTTGTGTTTCTGCATGTTATGTTCACGCCAACTAAGAACCTTATGTCATTCCTATAAATTGGTGATACCATTTGGTTTGTTTGTCTTAAGTTAGCGCACCTGCATACAAAAGCTTAGTAGATAACATTTGATATCTTGAGCTCTTTTTAAGCGCATCCATGACAACCAAGGTCTGTATTTTCCTCAACCAATTTTTTCACATAGGCAGCTATATGTTGCATTGTCAAGAGTTACATCAAGGAAGGACTTGAAGATATTGATTATTGATGATGAATGGGAAGATAGCTATGTTACATTTAATGTAGTTTACAAAGAAAATTTTCAAAATGCACTTTGATTTTTTGTTTAACTGTTTGACTTTTTATAAATAATCCATGTATGTCACATTGACCAATGATACATGATATTCTACAATGGTTTATTTTTCAATTTGCTTGAGTTGATTGTAATCAAAATATATTGATCAATAGTCTATAACAGACTCGTGCGACAGTGTGGGTCAAAAGTCTAGTTGCTTCATACAACATTCAACTGCAAAAGCAACATGCACTCTTTACTGCTCAAACGATAAACAAAGAAAAAAAAAACTCAAATACTCTTCGAATTCCATAATAAGTGTAAAAAGATTTGTTTGATACTTTTTGATTCTATAATAAGTGTTGTTTTAACAAAGATTAAATATCTTAAAATAATTTTCGTTTTACTTTTAAAAGTTAAATTTTATGTTGTTTCATTTTTACACTCAAATTTATTAATAATATTCATAAAATATGGATTAACGCAGATTGAACTTTACAAAACCAACTTATTATCATTGTCGCGGCTAAAAGTAAAATTTTCATAAGTAAAATATATTTAAACTGGTGAATTAATTATATCAAAATAAACAATAAAGATAAAATTAAAAAAAAAAAAGTACTTAAGTACCTTATGTGAGGATTTGTCATCAGTGAGTCTAGCAATAGCTGCTGCAGCATTGATGATTGTTGGGTCGTTGAAAATCGAATCAAGCAACTCTTTGTTTGAAAATTCTCCAAGTCCAAGAAAAAGATAGTAGTTGAAGTGAGAGTGTAGAAGATATAATTCCATTAGCCTTGTATTCATTGTAAGTTGGAATAAATCCTTCATTGCACCATTTTGCTTCAACCAAGTAGGATTTTGCCAATTTATAAAACTGTGAATCAAGTTATGTACATATGAATTCATTAATTGAAAGATGAAAAGCAAGATTGTAAGTTATGGAATATTGGAAGCTTACATCTTCTTTAACATACTGCAACAACAAACTTGGTTTTCCATTCTCTACAATTGTTGTCTCATATTCATCCAACAGTTCTAAAATTGTATTTGAATACAACTTTCATGCACTCTGGAAGGGATTGAATGAGACTTATATCCCACCTGAAACTCACACAAAAAGGTAATTATATTTTGTAAAAAGTATATATCAAAAATAAAGTTAAATTATTTTTGTATAAGCTATAAGTTATTTTAATAAATTATCTTGAAGAACTTGTGAAAATAAGTTGAAAATAGCTTAAAAACTTGTCCCATACGCTATTTTTATAAGTACTTTCAAATTGTCTTATAAATAATTATGTCTTGATAAATTCATCAAATCAATCCAAACAAACGTTGGGATGCATTGTTTTACACACAGTAAATCAATATTAAACTTATTTTTTTTAGAATCAAGGAACATACCAATATTAAGCTTAGCATATGTTTAATTTCATGATGGATGTTCCAAAGTCACGATGGATCAATGTGATTTTGGTATGTCCAGTACGATATTAAACATACCTTTAGAGAATAAAAATTGTGTGATTTAATTAGTACAAAGGCAACAACACTAATAAATTGAAAGTCATGATGCAATAAGTCAGCATCCTTTTGGGTTGAAACAAACGTGTGGATTGCCTCTGTGAAGAGTTCAAAGTTCTTCAACTGTGCCAAAGGCATCATAAGTATCATCTAAAAGAGAAAGACATAATGCCAATTTTGTCCCTAACTTTCTTGCAAGGCTATTTCTAGGTTCATAGGACATGGTCAATTGCCAAAAGTAACCCTCCACAACTCTATCCCTTGCATAAGGGACTTTTGTACCAAAGTCTGAGTCTTTCCACCACCTAAAAATAGATTTATTATCATATTGAAATCTAAAAATATTGATATATAAAAATTTGACGATAAAATAATTTTTACTTTTTTAGAATTACCTAGATTTAAATATGTAAATATCAAGAGTTTTGATTTTACTTGATGTAAGTTTTTATTATTTGTAATCCTTGCAAATATATCTTTTTTTTTATTTTAATCCTTATTATTTCATTTTAATCCATGTAAAATTTATTCGTATTGATATTGGTCTTTTTAATATGTAGAAAATTTAATTTAACTCATGAAAATTAAGACTAAAATGAATATCATTGCCGCAAATTTCAATATAAAAAGGTTTTGCGGGGATTAAAACAATATATTAAATACCAAAATTACAAAGTGGGTATATTTGTGAGAAATGAAAACAAAAAAAAATTATATTTTTTATAGTGATTAGAAGAGGAAAATAAAGACTAAAAACGTACTTAAATCAAATATCTATAAAATGAAATCTAGTAAACTGAAAAAAAGGGCTTATAAAGAAAGGTAACTCAATAAAGGTGTAGAATATTCTTGAGTCTTTGTGATGATACTTACTTGGTGATACCCCCAAGTTCTTTTTGGTACATCTTCTGCATCATATTGAAATCTAATTTTGCAAAATTCAAAAGAACTTTATCATGGGCAGGTTCTTCATTGTACGAAGAAATGTAACACCATGTTTCCATCCTAGGAACTCCTTTGTGAAGAGGTGTATTTAAGCAGCGACGTATTTGTGTACCAAGAAAAGGACTGATCAATTGATTAGTGATGATCAATGAATTAAGGTGAGAGTATGTGAAATCAAGTGCTTCATCTAGTATATCTTCATCATGAACCCTTAATTGTGTAGCTTCGTACAAGCTCCACATTCCTTGTACATCTTTGGAAAGCTTTTCATTGAAGTTTTCTTCATTATTGTTTTTGAATTTTTCAAATATCTCTGTCGAAATTCACCCACGATATTAATATTAGCTGGCCTTATGAGATATTAATGTGATTATTTAGAATCTATGTTCCAAATATGATTAATGATATAAATGACAATTAATTATATGAAGGGTTTCTAATAATAGTAAAATGCTACAAAGATATTTGATGTGTTGGGGAGTGGAATCAAATCTGAAATTCCCTAGTTCTTTGGATTTAGTGTGTGAAATTTTCACAATTAACTCCTTAAAACAAAAAGAAATGTTCTCCTCAGGGCATAACTTCGTTGGTAGGACAGTGCATTTTAATATGAGAAGGTTAAGGTTCCATCCCCAGATACGTCACTTATTCTCCTTAAAAGATGGATTTTAATTACTAAATTACTTGACAAAAAATGCTAGAAAAAAAATCTATATAGTACCATGGATTCAGCATCATATTTTGACTATCACTACTAGAAACTCTCGATTTTCCTGCGAATAATGTGAAAAATTCCGCAGAAAACTGGTTTCCTGGGGATTTTGCCAAGGATTGAGGTTCCCAGGTAATACCTTCGTGGGTAATCGTTTCCTTAGGATTTTAGGATCCGCATGAATATTTACTGCGGATATACTCGCAATAAAATCCGCAAGAAATTGTCTGGTCGTTTAAGGTAGGGTAGAGCAACGGTCGGGTTCGGGTGGGTTCGGGCCTGAACTCGACAATATGTATGAAACCGAGCATCCAATTAAGAGACCCAATTCCGCCCACAAATTAATACGGATTGTGCGGGTTTCGGTTTGGACGGATCTCGGTTTGATCGGGTGGGTTGATTCGGTTATTTCTCTAATATTTTTTTAATCATCTCAAATTCATCTGGCTATTTTTTTAACAAAACTTTCATCAATAAATTAACAAGAAAAAGGTCATAGATCAAAGTATCATAGCAATCATTAAAATTTGACGTTATAAAAAATTTAATAAGAAAAATGTCAGGGATTGGTTATCGTTTTTCTTGTTCCTAATATCACGTGTTTATAATTAAAATATTACACCTTGGACTTGGACATATATGGATCTGAGTAAATCATGGCTAAATTTAAAGAAAAGTTTGCATGTTTAAGTAGATCTGCATAGTAAATCAACAAATGATGCTTGGATGTGGAGTAAATTTTGTTTTAGGTCGGTCGAGTTCGGTTTACGCGGTTTTGGATTTGTAAAAACCGGGCCCGGCCATCTAAACCCACACAGATCCTATTTTTTAGTCTTTCTTCACCCCGAGACCCGTTTTAACCCACCCGGTGGACCCGTGGGTGACTCGGATATATCGGTTGGTGGGCGGGTTCGGATTTTGTGCTCACCCCTAGTTTAAGGTGTTACCTGCCCGTAAAGACGATACCTGGAACATATCCGCAGGATATATTTTTAAAAGAACAAAAAAAATTCAGGAAAACCCCCACCTAATATTTTAATTAGTTTTATATAGCCAATTGGCATATAATAAATTCATTTTGAAATTAAACCAAAAACATCTAAATTCCCACTATATAACAATAAAACTAATCCAAAATATTTATTATTTTCAGTACTACCACTCAAAGATCATATCATGTTCACAAACATAAGGAATATTCAAACGAAAACTATAAACTACTTTCACCACCAAGTTACAAATAAGGATTCTTTCAAGAATAGATATCTATTTTTATTTCTTAACTACAAAGGTTATCTCTTATTCACCACTTCCATGATGTCTCGAGTTGCCAATCCCAAAATGTTAGCACATGAAACCATGTTTTGGGAGCTAGGTGCACTTTCAAACCCATCACCAGCTAGTCAAAAGTGGATAGGATTATCTTTCTCTGCAGTTTTTATTCTTCACTAAAACATTAAATCCCAATCCAAAAATGACTTGTGAGACAACCTATCACAAAAATAATAAAGTTTTCATGTTACTTTGCTAGGCAATAACTAAATCAACAATCCACGATGCATTAAATATAGTATCATGGATTCATAATCATATTGAAGGAAAATATGCCCCCAAACGCTGGGGCTAAAATTTCCATTTGGTCGCTTAATGTCAGGGACCGTATGTTGGGTTGAATCAACTGGTGAGGGAGCTGCAAGAGACACGGTCCACTGAGATTTCACTCTCTGATCAGTTAATAAATAATGTTAACAGTCTAAGTGTAGTGCAAGTGATTTGTGGGGAGATGCAATTGTTGGTTAGCAATATAAATAGTACTATGTTGCATGGTTTATGCGTTAAGCAAGTGGGAGAACATTGATTAGGGACGAAAATAGAGTAGTCTTGACTGGTCTTAGTATAAAATAATAAATATAAGTTTGGTCTCTTTAAAATATTATTATAGGTTTAAGCCCAGCACGTTATATTTTTGACAAAAAATGTTTTTTTTACTTAAAGTTGTGTTTTTGTACATTGATGAATAATTGATCTTTACTTTTAATTAAGGATTGTTTTAATAGAAAGTGGCTTCGTACAAAAATGAGGTAGGTGTCAATTCAAAATAATATGCAACATGAAATTGGAGATGGAATTTATTGTTGTTCTCTAGTTAATTGTTAAAGGAATCAAGTCTTGTAATGCCAGTAGACCTTAATTATGAAATGATTTTTCTTTTGGCGGGCAGCAGCCACGGGGTAGATTTGATATTGGAAAGTGTGTGACAGTGTTAAGGTAACATGCATGGAAATATGATGCTTTTTGTCCATGGTAAAATTATTTTTTGTTAACATGATTTGCATACACAAATGGTATAGGAATTTTACGGTTTTGTCTAACATGCATAAATAAAATAGTCTAACATCATGTAATTGATTTCTTTATTTATAATTTTTTTTATCATATTTTATTTTATTTAATAGTGAAATTTATTGTTTCAATGGCGAAAATCAGTGTATGAGGTAAGACTTATGTCACTTATACATCATAGAATTGCTAGGTCTCGTATTGTTAAAAACTTATTTTTCACTATTGAATCAAGTGAGATAGTGAAATTTAGTGATAGATCGGTAAAATAACACTCGTATATGAATTACTATAATAACTGCTCAATAGCCACGTCAGGATCAAACTATTGTCTGATCGTAAACCAATCTTTGCAACACCACCTAAGGCATTGACACGATTGTGATCTAACCAAAGGTTATCGATCTGAACGTATCACCAGCAGTTGATGTCCACGAGAGAGCGACAAGGATAAGAAAGGAACAGTGCAGTCGTGTGGGAATAAGGAAGATAGTCGCCGGCAACCCTAGAGGCCAAACCAGATCAGAGAGTTATTTTGATCTTCCTCCTTTT
>Ga0228711_1000759_pt1 | contig 42946 bp, 30 predicted proteins | sample MedpolnodulmetaG_2_FD_177996 | JGI IMG/M metagenome (GOLD analysis project Ga0228711, IMG submission 177996) | Root nodule microbial communities from Medicago polymorpha collected in Santa Monica, California, United States - brown nodules | ecosystem: Host-associated > Plants > Roots > Nodule...
CCTTCTTGTGTTTTTCTCACCTTCATATATATGTACTACATTGAATGTTGATGAGATAATATTATTGTATGATGATGATTAATGATGAAGAAATATTGCTATATGATGCTCAATAATGACGAGAAACATGTCGCTTATGATGACGAGTAATGATGAGACATATCTTGTTTATAAATGATGAGTTTGATGAAATAAATCCTATTGTGGTGTAAATTACTGATGATGTGTTGATGTGTATTGTTTGGTGAGTTTTTTCTCGTGCATCATATTGTATTTAGGACAATGACGAGAATGACGCGAGTATGTTCAGTAACACAACTCTGACATACAAATAATGATGAGTAGAATCCGGTACCAGCATGCATATAAGTGACAAGAATGAAGTACACATTGCATATAAATGTTGATGTTTGAAATTGATGATGTTGTGAATGATGTATGATGAATTAATTGTTGATGTGTATTGATGTGCTATTTTGGATAATATACATTTATGATTAATGATGTTTTCTGTATTTGATCTCTGAGTCTATTCATTATGATTATGCAATCTTCTTATTTTGATTATATACTCACCCCGATTGCGGATTGGACACATGTACCCTTGTTTGGTACAAATATTCAGGACGAGGAACTTTAGACGTTGTGAGCTTGGAGCATAAGAGGAGTCTTTCTCGTCAATCCATAATTTCATCAGGAGTATATTTTTGGGTCAATGCTCTGGTTCTGTAACACTGGGGAATTGAGATTTATTTTACTTTAAAGACTTCGATGTTGAGAATCTTGTTTTTGAAATCGGTTTATTTATTGAGATGATGTGATTAATCTTTTGAATTTAATTCTGCTGCACTATTTTTAATTGAATTGAAGTGTTTTGAATTATAAGAATGTGTGACACCCTTGTATGATTAAATGTTAATTGTATTTTTAATTTAGAAAAATACTTTTCGGGTTAAGGTATTACAACACTTGTTAGCATCTTTTAGAAGAAAAAAAAAATACTATCGATGTGTCATGACATATGAAAAGTCAACATTAAATTCTTTTCTGTCAAAGGGATAATTTACTACTCCATCCGTCCCAAATTATAAGATGTTTTGAGAATTTAACACGTACTAAAAAATGTAATTGATTTTGTATGGTAAAGGAATATTATGAGTTACTACCTCCGGTCACATTTATAAGCAAAAAATAACTTTTTAGATACATTGAATAATTAATGTATCTAGTCACATTTATAGATCAGATACATTAATTTTTCAATGTATCTAAAAAGCTTTTTTTTGCTTATAAATGTGACCGGAGGGAGTGTTTTACAAAATTGTCGTGGTATTGGAAAGATAAACAAAGAATTCATAGAAGAGGAAGTAATAAATTGTTAAGAGTATAATAGAAAAAGTAACACTAATACTTCATTGGTATTATAAAACGACTTATAATTTGAGACAATTTTTTTTTTACAAAACAGCTTATAATTTAAGATGGATAGAGTAATAGCCATACACAAACTATACACATTAGTTGCATCAACAAGTTTTTTAATATGCATAAAAAATATCATGGAATTTTTTATTTTGGGGCAGAAAATGTCATGGAATTTATAAGTAGGAACACGGGATTACAAAAAGGATTAAAATTGTTGGCTTAAAAAAAGGGATTTAAATAGTCAAATGTATTTGATTCAAAATTTAGAGCAAATACGTTTGAATTTTTTAATTATTTTTGTTTATATTATATTCCCCAAGTCATTCCACCGTTTAACTCATTCCTTGGTCAACATTAGACAAAAGTCTTATGGCATATTTGGTTTTACATTCAAACCAGGATTCTCGCGTTCCAATGTGATTCTCACCGTGATTTGTTGAAGCTGGACATTCAAGCTTTTCTCTAATGTGCGGCAGCATCCAATATACCGCTAGGCCAAACACATACTTAGGGAAAGATTATGTCAAGGAATGGATGGCAGTTTTGAAATTTCTATTGAAAATCCAGTTTTAACATATTACTAATATTTATTTATCTTAAATATTCAGTTTTTTATTTATAAAATAAATTAATATTCTGTCAAAAAACAATAATTAATATAAATTATACAAAAAATTATTTATATTTTATCCAATGAATATGTATTGTGATTTTAGTTGATCCATTAGGTTAAAAAAATAAGTGGATGAATTGTGATCCATCTATATTATGAAATAGATATATTCAATTCAATCCATTAACAGGGTCGGCGAGGTGGAACATTGCACAGGGCTTAAAATTTTGAGAGTCCAAATGCCAAAAAAAACATGATTTCTGCTCTTCCTTCAGCACAAAATGCTCGCGTCCAGCTGAAATGTTGAAAATACTCCTGCGTTAGTTAAGTAACGCAAGTGTTAAAATCAGTGCATCTTAACATGCGCTACGCAACTTAACTCACGCTGGAATTAACACTTGCGTGAGTTAACTCACACTGGAAATTAACACTTGCGTGAGTTAACTCACGCTGCGTTACTTAAGTAGCGCAGAGGTAAATTGATAATTTCAGCTGGGCGTGAGTGTTTTGTGCTAGGTGAAGAGCAGAAATAAAAAAACATTAAATAGAAATTAAGTGTCCAAGTTTTAATTAAATTTAAAGTTTTGAACTTAATTATATTAATCTATATCAAATATCGAGGACTATAAAGTGTTTAAGATCCAAAATCCTACATATGCAAATTTTTAAAAGTCGAAACTCCTGCATATACTACATTTGGCGTCCAAAATTAGAATATGACCTTCAAAATGTTTAAAACAACCATGACTATTAACTTGTTCTTTGTTGGTTGGATGAATTGGATGGATGAATGAGTGGATGGATGAATGAGTGGATGGATTGGATGGTAGATTGATAGATCAAATTGCCACCCACACATGCGACTAAAAGTAACCCAAAAATATTATCAATGGAGATATATATCCCTACGGCTCAAGAGGAGTTGTACCAGACGAGTAAGGATCTTCTCCTTTTGCTTAAAATAAATGGGGAATGTCGTTTGGTGAGAGATTCATACAAAAAAATAGATAATGGATCTTACTACTAAGTGAGTCTCACTATTATTAATTATTTATATTTTTTTAACTTCAGTGTGTTTTTATCTTTCCAAATGAAAGAAATGGAAAGAGTGCTAAATAGAGAGGATCCAAATGGTACTTGGTCCTGGATAATACAATGTACAATTAGATTGAGCTTAAGCTGCATCTACATCCTTTGTCCAACATTTTCCAATCTTAAAGGCTAGCAATTCAATATAAAAAACGCTTCTAGATAGAATCTAGACTAAAATTTGAGAAGAAATGATGAAAAAGTGATAAGATGCATTTCATTACTAATGAACTGCTAGAAAAGTATTGAGCACAGGTAGCAATTCCAAAGTCACTTGAGATATAAAAAACACGTTCGGGAAATATTTGAATGGACACAAGCCTTTAGACACAATCATATAAAAATACATATTATTTAATGATTAAAAAATTACTTTCAATTCAATTTTTTTTCTCTTTCTATCTTTTTCCATTTTTGTGAGTGTTTCCAAATTGTGTTCAAAATTCTTGTGGCCACACGAGAATTTCTCTATTTCAGGACGAAACCTCTATTTATGTGATGTTTTTGTCAGAATCTCATGGGTGAAAATGAGGTTTGTTTATACCTAACATTTTAGGTAGAAACATAACCAAAATAATTCTTGCAACACTCCAATCCTCACCCCTCTGAGTTAATGATATTTAGGGTTGAGTTTTTCTTTCATCAGTTTTAGGATTGAATTAGGCCTAACTCAAATATAAAACACATTATGAAATATAATATTTAGTATTATATTGTGTATACTATTGTATTTTCTTGAAAACTTGAATTGTCAAACAATTAAGATAGTGTGTCTATTGTGTTGAGCATATGAACAAAATATTACATGGCTACATGTGATCCCATATGAAGTCCACAAAAAAGACTCCCGCTTGAACTCTGCATTGGTAATTTACCAATTTAGTGCTCTGAAATAAGAAGGAATGAAAGGGGACAGGACTAGGAGGGGAGAAAAGGACATTTGAATACAATAAATGGACCATACGTCTACATCATGGACAACTTCTTAACGAGTACCTAAGTTTGTAAAACACAATGATCTATGAAACGATTTTCACCGCTTCTGTTCACTCCACGCCTTGCTTTCGAAAAATTCTCCGAGCATTTGTTCAAGGTTCTCGGGAGAATATCTGATGTACTTTTGAGGATTTTTGCCATTCTCAATCATGGGCCTGAAAGATTAAATACTTGGTCATCAATGTGAGAAGGATACAACTTACATATATATAAGAGAATTAGAAAACAAAAAAGACTTATCCTAACTGAAACATACCCAAAACGTTTAAGGAAAGATCTATAGGCAGGCAAAAGAACTTCAGCAACAGCCAGTCTAAGTGATTCTCGCAATTCACTATCAGGAACAGTCCACTGAGATTGTCTCTGATGAAGCTCCTCAAATTGAGTGTTAAATGTCTTGAACCTTTCTTTAACCGATGATCTTGAAATATTACTGTTGCTGTCCCCTCCACCAGATGAATTACCTCCTTGGACAGTGAGGCACTGCAAGATCTGCAAGATCATACAGCACTATCTATTAATGAAAATTTCATCATACGAACTCTGGGTGAATTCATAAATGATTTGGATTAGCATCTTTAATTCTAATATATCGCATAACAAATGCAATATTGAAGTTAGTACATAGTTACATATAAAAAACAGCTTGTCCTATAAACCCAAAATAAAAGTTGAGCCAGGTCTTATCCTATAAAAGAAATGAAAGAATCACCCGATAAAAGGAACGATGACTACGAACAGAAAGGTGAACCGACATTTTGATTACTCTTCTCTACTACCAAGGAAGAAAAAACTTAAAAAAATAAAAAATTAAAATGTACTAATGAAAGGCCTCATCAAATATATGTTAAGTTGTCATTTCCGACTTACTGAGAACTGAGAAGCACTGAATATGTTACAAGTAAATTGATAGGAACTATGGAACTGGTTTTTCTTAATTAAAAGAAATACAGGTAATACCAAATTACAAGACCCTGCAGACCTTCAAGTGTTGCTCCTCACTTGCCAAAGGCCTTAATAACCATCTTTCAAACTCGGGGAGGTGAAATCTCTAAGGTGTAGGTCGGTTGAGCAGGGACACCTACAGCAGTTTAGGAAAGAGGTTTGGGGCTCAAACCCAGACTACTAACAAAATATACCAACCATTAACATTTTCCCATAAGAAAAACTTGGAGAGGTGTTCTGCAATATCTTTGCAACGGGAAGTTCATCTATTTCTTTCTAATAAAAAAGACTCATTTTCTCTTGGGGGGTTATATTTATAGAGACACACACACAAACTAGGTCCTTGATATCTTTAATTTATGCTCATAAGAGTAGTTTATCATAAGTGTTAAAATTCTACGGCCACAGCGATAGCATGAAAAATTAAACTTTAAGAAATTAACCTTTGCCCAAGAGATCCTTTTATACTGATTTGCATGCTGCTGTACAATTCTTCTGTGTATTTGTACCCAGTCATCCCCCAGCATGTCCTTTGCCTCAGACCTGTAAGTAAAAATAGGCAAAAGTGTCCTGAATCCAGATAGAATCTCCGACTTAAAATATTTCATTACTGAAAAACAAAAATATATACAACCAACCTTCTCACAGATCTCACTATGTAATGGATATTGTTCATAAGAAATAACTGGGTTAGTCCTGGGTCTTTATATAGTTTAGACTTTCCATCTAGGTTATTCTGGAGAGCCTGCATAATCCTTGTTGTAACAGATGCTAACTGAGATTCTGGATCGGCGGGATCAAACTCTTGAAAAAGTTGTTTCAGAGTTGCTTGATAACTGGTCACATTCAGAAACGACATTCAGAAACCACGGCAGATGGCCTTGGGGAAAATTAGAAAGACAATACAGGCCAATTAGGAAAAATTCAGAGAAACTTCATTAGTATTACTCACTCATAGAGAAATTTTACGTAATTGATAACATAGCTGGTTAGAGGGTGGACAGTTCCATCTTGCACAGCAGTTTTAGTAGCATCTTTTTCAACTGCTTCCTCAAAGTCACCAAAGGTTTCTTGGGCTGTCTGAGCAAGTCGCTTTGTCAAATTGATTGCAGCTTCCCGCATTTCAGCGCAAACTTTACTATCAAACAGTATCCCAATCTGCATCATATTTCAAACCACCAAGAACAAAGAAAATATATTTGATAATAACAAGACAATAGTACAAAAATAACATTCAAAGAAAATATCTATAATTTTATATGCATACATAGTGCCTTAAGGGCTTTGGTTAAGGAATCCATAAAAGGAAACTTTGTCTTAAAATATAAGTCAAACACTTGTCAAAGTCAAAAGTACATAACTTTCTGTGCAAAAGTTACCTCTTTTGATTTTTTAAACAATGGCCTACGGCACATGTTAGCATATACACCGAAAAGAATCAAGTTCAGGCCTACAATGATCGTAGCAATGCAGATAAATTATTAAAAATAGTTATATTTCTTATAAAATGTGCTTGCAAAAACCTACAATCAAAACTATAATAATTTTAGCAACTTTTTATCTTCTTGTCATATACTATGTGGTGCTTCCACCTTTTCTTTCATATCATCTCGTTTTTTTGCCTCCAAGTGTCTAGTTAAGGAAGACTCCCTTTAGGATTCGCTGGATTGATATGCATCCTTCAAATAACAAATCCTCTTCAAATGGAAATGAGAAAACACAAATTCACATTGATAACTAAGAGTTTCCAAAAAGAAAAAAAAAATCTGCCAGTGCTCAATTTATATTACGCCTCAATATTATATTACGTCTCTTACAAAGACAGGAAGTTTAAACTTAAAAATACCTCTGGTTGAAGTTCTCTCATTATCTCGTACATGTCGAGAAGAACAAATAGTTTTTCAGGTGACCTCTTGCTTCTGGCAACCGCCTCTCCAAAACTAAGAAGCATAGCCACACTACTACCAGTGACTTCAGCAAAGCATTGAGTTTTCACAGAATCATGTCCATCAAATATTTGATCACAGATTTTTTTTTCCCCGACAATCAACAATTTGATCTGTTCAAATAAACTTAGTGATTTGTGGGACAGAAAAAGAGTAGATAAAAAGAAAATAAAAAGGAGATTCATATTCATCCTTACAGCAATCCTCATGTAATGAATCCAGTTTCCAATCTTAGCCTCCAAAACCTCCCATTGCATTTTTTGAACATCATCCTTACTCAGCCTCTCTACACCTAACTTCCTTAGACTCGTCTCCAGGACTGCAGCACGGGTGTCTCTACAAATTTGGAACATTTAGTTATTATAAAATCAATCCAAATTTGGAAGAATTTATGTGCAGACTTGTTCCATCTTGATCTCATATATTTCCAGCTTTGTACACACAAAATTGCAGTCTAGTCATCAGATAATACAGAAAGAAGTAAACATTCTTACGTATAGATTCGAAAGAGCTGCTGTTGATGGCCCGCTTGAACCATTTGTTGTGCTAATTCATGAAGCAATGGTATAACTCGGGGGGGAATAAGTGTTGGGAGGGTGAAAGTGACAGTTTCTATGCTTTGTTTTTCTGGATGGTTTTTGCCACCCCCACCGGCATTCTGCTGCGCTGATGGCCTTAGAGAGTTTGGTAAGCAGTCAAAAAGGCGATCAGGTTCCACAGGCTTGCTGAAATCAAAAGCCTCTATGTTAAAACTTATATCACGAGGATTTTTAGGTTTCAGATCCAAAATCATTGCTGAAACCTTTTGAGGATCTACAATTACATATGCACAAGCAACAAGACACATATGAAGAAGCAGCAAACTTTTAGGAATGCAAAAATATCACAGTTAAGTTTTTCCTGTTCTAGACTCAATAACTATATATTAGATGGAAAAGTAATAATAGTAACTTTGTACCGGGCTGCATATGGGGAAGAAAAATCATGTTTTGTGCCTTTGGTAGGAAAATTCATAAGCATTTACATTCAGGCTTCCTGACCAAATTAAAGCACTAAGAGTACAATCGATGAAGTAAAACATTGAAACAAAATCATTTAATAAACACCATACATATTATTCCTTGACGGCAATCAACATTGACTTTCTTCTTTAATACATCTTTCCTTTGTTATTTAGTTTTTTCAAGAATAAAAAATATGATGTATAATCTAGTTATTGTTAAGGAAAAAAACGTGGAAAAAGTGAGAACAAGTATGGGTTTTTGAACTTCATACGTGAAGTCAGTCGGGTCTCTTGGATCAAGGGAGTGATTCGAAAGGGAAAAATTTGAGCCCGTAATAAATATAAAAATGCAATAAAATCCATTTATCCACGAATAAGATTTAAAAATTACTACAACTGATATTATGTAAATGAGAAAACTAAAGTAACATTTGTTAGGTGCTCAAAACCATAGAAACTCATTAGTGATGATCTACCTTAAAGAAGGACTATAGAATGCTTAAGTTAGTGTCTAAAAGGGATGAAGATCCAGAAATTAGAAGAGGTTAGATGTAATGTATGCACAAACACGTGTCTACTGAAAAGAAAAGCAGAGATTCAAGTTCAAGATCGCGAACCTGTAATTTGTCAAAAGATGTTTAAATTCATCTTCCAGCTTTAAGATAGCTTTAGCAAGCAAGCCGTTTGCATGGTTGATGATACCGTCGCTGCTTTTGAAACTCTTTTTGCTGCTGAAGAAACGAACATTAGCTCTAAGCTGATCAACTGCTTCCAAATAGCTTTCTAGATCCTCATGTGGCCCTCGCAGTATTTTAGCCTCCGCCTAACAATCAAATTTTATTGAAAACCATTAAAAACCCGATAGCGTCTACTAGAAATTTAGTTGAACAAAAAAGTATCATACTTATGGCCCAAATGTATACAGGATATCAGTTATAGCTATAGATGCAATTTAAAGATACCATTACTAATATGGTAAAAACATTAATCTGAAATTCAAATCAAAATTTAGTAGAGGAGGTTTGGAAGGTGGAAGGGCAATCAAAACGGAAAATAATGGTGTCAATTTTGTCACAGAGCACACTCCTTACATTAAATGATAAAACTTTTCATTTTATAGTTAACAAACAAATTGAAACTTATGAGACCATTTTGATACTGTACTAGAGCAGCATATAGAACTAAGACAAAAAAAATGTAGCATTTAAAAGCCTATCAACTGCTTAAAGTAATCAACTTTTGTTTTTCTGTGCCTTTGGTTTTCCTATAAACTCAGGACAAAAATAAGAGACTTTTCATGAAATCAGGACAGTAATTCCATAGAAGAAAGGCAGATGCAGAATAAACATGCAAGGTAATTCCTAAATTTTATCCAATCATAAAGAGATTTTGAAAATAAAGTATGTTGTTAGCATTCCCCTCTAAATTTCACAGCATAAAAACAGCTCAATTGAACACTTCCATAACAAAAAACAGTACATGATTCATATAACAATACAAATTAGCAATGTGAATAGAAGCAACATTTAACCGTTGGGGAAATTCCAAGTCTAAACTCTATACCACTATATTTCATCAAGTAGTTAAACTTAAGAAGCACCCCGAGTTTGATCTCTTGTTAAAAATCATGGGTAGATGTTATTTACCTCTCGGCCAACTCTGATCAAAGACATATTTGGTGTTCGACATGTGTCACTGTCAGACACCAGCACAACACTAACATTCAATTAATTTCTTAGCCAAACTCTGGACAATCAAAGACCTTCGTATAACCGACACCTATTATATAAGGCGTTTTGGTGTCTTACATGTGTCAGTGTCAGAAACTAATACGACAGTAACACATTCAATGATTATGTTCGATTAATTTATTTTCTCATGTTATTACCAGCGTTGAAGTGTAGTATCATGTCTGGTGTCGGTGTCTGTGTCAGTGTGTCATGTTCAAGGACCTTTTTTCGAGAATCAAAGGGTTAACACAAACAAAACAAAAAAGTACCTATTTTTAAACACATTTTCACATCAAATTGTGAAACAATCACTTAACCATAAAACTAAATTTAAAATAAAACCAAAAACAGAGACATACACACCTTACGCGTCTGATCAAACTGCCCCAAAATAACCTCCGCAGCTTTCAAAGTCTTATCAATATTATCATGCGCACTTCGAATAGAATGCGTTTTAATCTATCATCACATAACAACAACAAAATCAAACATTACAACAACAACAACAACAACAAAAACCCTAAAAAAAACAAAAACTTGATCCAATTCACATTACCTGAGTGGGACGCATTGCAGTTTCAAGCGCAGAAAGACGATGATCAAACGAACCAAGAATCGAAACCATGTTATCCGTGATGGTTTGGCTTCTGTGAAGAGAGTCTTTCACGAACGATGCTCGTTCGTGTAGAGCAACCATGGCTTGAGGAATTCCCATTGTGACGAATTTTCATGAAAACGCAACAATGCGTTTTGGTTTGATCGAAAAAATGGTTATTGCTTTGAAATGAAATGTGTTAGTTTTGTTTCCGCGCTCGTCGCTAGTTGGTTATTATGGAATCAGTTGAAGTGTGGGTCTCTTGGCCCATCCTCTGCATCTTCTGTGGGACCTCGTCTTGTTCCGATGCTCCTTTCTTCACCTTTTTTATATTCGAAATTACTTTTTGTTTCACATCATTTATTTTTGGTCAAAAATGAAATTTACTTTTTATTTTTTATTTTACCTTTTGGGCTTAATTAGGCATGGCAACAAAACTCATACCCGTGGTTACCCACCCGAATCAAACCCAGTTTGATGGGTTTTCCCGTTTTGACTGGGTTTAGGTTTTCTCGGATTTCAAAACACGGGTATGGGATGGGTAACGGGTATATAGGTACCCACCCCGAACTCATACGCAAACCCGTCCCGAATGAAGAAAAATACTTTATGTTGATATGTCATGTCATTTTGTTTGATAATTGTCGTGTTATAAAAACTATCATTGATGTTTAAAGGAGCAACTAAATCAATCGGTCTAATAAATGTTAAAGTGAACATATCGTTGGATAATGCATTACAATATTTCTCTAGGGGTTGCAAAAAAAACTTCAATTTTTTATTAAAAAAATTATTCAATGCGAGGATGGGGATGGGGCGGGGATACCCGAACCCGTCGGGGACAGGGATGGGGTTCAATTTCTCATCCTCATTGGGTATGGGTAGGGTAACGGGTAGGTATATGACAATCGGGTATGGGAACGGGAAATGTAAAACCCGTCCCCACCCCGCCACATTGCCATGCATAGGCTTAATTGCGGATTTGATTCTCTCTGTTCACTTTCTTTTTAGATTTGATATTCCTTATTCTAAAATTTGACAATTTTAGTCCCACTATCTTATTTTTGAATTAAAAATTGATGATGTAATATGTTTTATATGACATCGTATATGATAGAATGCTAAAAGAAAAAGCAATATTGATAAAATTGTAAAAAATAAAATAAAAAATCAAACCTTCACAAAGAGCACTTGTAATAGGCTACGACTCAGTTAAGTCTTATGATTGTACCCTTTAAGGTGTGTTTTCTCATACTTAACATGATGATTGAGTTGAAAAACCCAAATGGTAACCAGGTTTCCAGGAAGCTGTGCGAAGCTATAACTCTCTACATATAGATGTACGAAGCTATAGTTTCCATAACTCTGAGTTGTAGCTTTCTAAATCTTGCAAACCTCTATCTTTATCAAGTTAATTACTTAACACATCTTTTCACTTGAATCTCTATATCCTTTTTACATGTTTTATTTACTCTTGCATTTTAATTTAGTATCTTAAAACTTCATTTTTTTTTTTAGAGATTAAAACTTCATTTTTGTTATTTGTCATTTTGGATCTTAAATAACTAAACTTAGTATTTGGAAATACTTAAAACCTATCCACTCCAATCCTCGTGGGATCAATACTTTATTTACTTTTTATTACTTGTTGCGACAATGTATACTTCCACTCAGTGTGTATTTAAAACAAACAATTATTTTCTTAGCAAAACCCAACATCATATCATTATCTTATCTTGTTGAAAAGATATCATGTGGTACGACCTCACTTGGTTAAGCACAATTTTCGTTACGAAAATGCATGGAAGCACGAACTTGGCTTCAAATATATGGTTACAGAGTGCTGGCACATGTACGGTGATTATTCCGTTTTACCAAAGTTGAGATGTTGTGTTGATGACATTTTTGTTTGGAGCAAAGAGCATTGTAACAAATCGGAGAGAGCTATCGAGGAGTGTCATCGTCAACTGGACAATGTGCGCAACAACAACACATGGGATTATTAGAATTAACTGTTGTCATTGAAAAAATAATGAATCCACTTTTAATTTAACATGAGTCTTATTGGAACCAGCGAGCGAAAACTTTTCGGTATAGAGATGGAGATGGTGAATCGGCTAACATCCCTAAATAATGAACCCATTTGGCAACTACCTGGACTAGAGAGAAGGTGAATCGGGTAACATCCCTAAATAATGAACCTATTTGGGTTGGTATGGTGGTGTTGGCTTAAGACCTTAAAGTGTGTTTTTCCTTAAGATCTTAGGATGAAAATGGTAACAAGGTAACTAACATATGAGTCTCATTTCAAAATATTATTTTCTTGATTTATTTCATAAGCAAAATATCGTGGCTGCCATAGCCATTAGTGTAGTCCATCAAACTATCTCTACTAACGATAATTTTCTTCTAACGACGCCTTTTACAAATGAGGAATTCTGATTGGCGATGTTCTCCATCCATTAAGATAAGTGACCCGTCCCAGATTGTTACAATCCAAGTTTCTATTAGCAATTCTGAAACTTATGTAGTGAAAAGATTTTTAAACAATGTTGTGTTTGGCTAGATAGTAGATACTGGCCAGTTTTTGGCCTCCCTCAAAATGACCAATCACTTTAGACAATGAAAGATTGGCGACTAATAGCTTTTGTAATGTACTTGACAAATTAATCTATAAGGTGCTAGCTAACAGGTTGAAAGTTATTATTCCACGGTGTATTTCTGATAATCAGTCAACCTATGTACCAGGGCAGTCGATTGTTGATAATGTTATAGTGGCAAAAGCTATCAAAGGTCATTCACAATATGAAGACAAAGACTCGTGGTAATGAGGGGTGTGTGGCATTGAAGTTGGACGTATTAAGGCGTATGATCGTATGTATTATGATTTTTTGAAACAAGTAGTGATTAAAATGAGTTTTAAAGAAAAATGGATTCACCGGATGAGTATGAATGTGGATGTATAAAAATTATCGTGGTATGAGTTCCAAGGACTTATCAGTTTTCAACTTGGCCATGCTTAGCAAGAAGGGGTGAAAATTTCAAACGGAGCCGTAATCACTTGTCTCCCAAATTTTCAGAGCCGGGTATTTACCTAACGATAGTTATCTTACAGCAAATTTGGGTCATAACCCAAGCTATTTATGGCGTAGTATTCTTCGTGCATGGTTCATTGTCCGTGGTGCATATAGGGGAGAAGAAATAAAACTATTTTCAAAGGAGGAATGACGAATTGTCTAGAATTATCATCATACCATATTAAACTGGTGTCAGGATAATGGAATTTGGCTAGTTGCTTGCGTTGCACGAAGGTTGGGTTTCATTTTTGTAGACCGATTTAATAACCCTCTAGTTTATCTTGATTACATTCTCTAGCCTTATGAGTTATGACTACAAACTTTGCAACGGGATTCAGGATCCCTTGTACTCCCATTTATGATATTTTGCTTATATAAAAAAATTGTACACTTATACAAAGTGAAGATGGAACGCTCTGCATAAGGCATAGGCTAACGGTGTATGAAAATAAGCTATCTGAAATAGATTATCATGATAATCTGAAAAGAACATGCAGACAAATACTACATATACAAAGTGTAGGAAAATTCTGATTATTATTTGAATTTTTATTTAGTTCTTTCGTTTCTAAAACCAAGTATCCAAAAGGGACTACCTTGGTGAATTTGACTTTTGGAAGTTTGATGATTAGTTCATGGATGATAACAATTCTGGGATAAATTGCAAGTGGGTGGCAATTTTAGGACTAAATTCTTTATTTACTTGTTAAAGGTGTTGGAATGTCATTGTGTTGTGAAGGAAATAAATTTGTGTGCATGCGTGTGAGTGAACATCTATGATGCATAGGTACGAGTACCGGTATGTAATACGATAAATTTTAAAAAATAAGGTACGAGTACGTTGATATAAAATATAAATAAAAAAAAGATTTTTTAAGTAAATTACTACACTTCTATCATCATGTTGCCTGGGAATTTTACTTTTTTCTTGCATCCCCTCTACTATTTTCATCAAAAGCAAGAGAGAGAATTAAAATAAAATAAAAAAACAAAATAATTTTGGTTATTTTTTCACCACCCATATGTTTTTGCTGCACCAATTATGACGAAACAACCAAGTAAAAATATGTACGGTTTGATACTAAGTTACGAGTACCATACGCGTACCCGATACGGATGCGTACTTAGTACCGATACTTCACTAAACATTAGTGTATTTTTATTTTTGGATTTCATTTTTAGTCTGGAGTTCATGCTATGCTATGCAAATGTTTGTTACTGATCAGGGGTTCTAATGAAAGTCCAACAAATTTTATTTGGTGGATTCTATATTTTTTGGTGAATTCTATAAAGGATGTTACTAGTAGAAATCGTAGTTTTATGGACCAATAGGGGTAATAATATTATGTGGACAGTTTACAATCACATACGTGGAACTTCTCTCCCTGCATACGTTTGTTTGTACATTCTTTTGCAAGGTATGTAGTGGACGCCGAATAATCTCATATTAACACAAGAAATTCTTTTAACCAATGTTACCTCAATTAAAAAAAAAAATCTCTTAACCTTATAATGTGTCATAACTTGGTATTGCCAACTTATGAGTAAATATCATTTTTCATGCCATTTCCAAAGTCACTTTGGTGTATTGACACGCTGACATTCCAAAAACTCACATCATCACAACAACTTTGGAAAGGAAAAAAATTATATGAACCCACATATATTATATGATTGAAAAATGGGAAATAAAGATAAAATGAGGTACTAAAAGAATTTCACCCCCATATTATATCAATCTACCTGGTTTAACTGAAATTAATAGTCTAACATCTACACCAAAAAAACAAATCTACAATAACATTATAATTATAGGTTGTTCTTTCTCATACTAGTACAAATCTTATTTTATGTATAGATTGGACTCGTGCCCTCTACAGTGCCAAAAGAGGAAGAATCAATATTTTTTGATGAAATGAGAAAGAAGCATTAATCATTATCTTATGAGTGAAAATTTTAACTCCTCATTGCACATTCATACAGAAACCTCAAGCGTAACAACTATATAACATCGAACCCTACAATAATACACTAATCCATCTATTTTTTTCACATTTAATACAACCATTAAACAAAATCATATAGTAATCCTCACTACTCTGGCCACAAAACTTAACACTGAAGGATATTCATCAAATTGAAAACCCCATTATCTATTCATGAAATTAATTCAATGTGAAAAACATACTAACAATTTTTATATGGACCAAGAAACAGATTCCATTGTACCAAGAAAATAAAAAAGAAACGCACCGAACAAATCAGTGACCATTCTTGCCGGAACTTCTCACCGGCCGGGAAATCGGACCCGCAATTGTTCGAAACCCTATAATTTCCTTATCACCAATGCACAAATGGAAATCAGCATCAATCCCTGTCACTTTCTCTATGAAACACTCTCCACAGATACCACCTTTGCCTTGTCCCATCGGTCCTCTTCTAAGCATTTCAACGTATTCATCACTAAAAGTCGCAGCTTTGTTCAGAGGCAAGGATTTCTGAGATGGGTTCTTGTTCTTCTTCACCGCAGACTTGACATATAAATAGTACTCGCCGTGTTTATCATCGAATTCGGCAATGTTGATCTTGAATGAGAAAGGGATTTTCCAGTTGCTGCCTTGTTTCGCAAGAAATACAGTAAACAGATGTGGCAAGATTTTGATCTTTTCACTGAGGATGAAAAGAAGAGTATTCATATCTGAGGTGGGGTACAGCCTTAGAATTCCGACGTTGGTTTCGGTTTCGCCGTCGCTATAGATGACGGGAAATGGCGTTCTTCTGTCGTAAGACATAATTTTCCGACGAATGAAGTGAACGTTAGAGGGTTTTACTTTTGCAAAAGATGATTCGGGTTGGTGTGGGGTTTTAGGGGTTGTTTTGTAAATATAGTGAAGCGGTTAATGAGAAAACGGTTATCGGTAAAACGGTTATTCGAGTTTATTGAGTCCAAAAAATATATTTTATAGCTCAATGATATTCACTGTTACTAACATACGGTAGAAGTCCTATTGAAGTAAATCAAATAAACTTGAGCACATTTAATGTCAAGCTTTAGTATTTGTATTTTTAAAACTATTTGTATATTTTACGGTCAAATTGAAGTACTCTATTTTATCATTTCATGTAATTTTCTACATGAAATACTCTATTTGACAATCATCGCATCCTCATCCCCTTTATTCTAACACACCTCACGAATTGTTTGATTAGTGTGGGAGGTTGGACTTTCAAACATCTGATTGGAAACATGTAGCTGGGTAGATAAATGTTATAATCTGGTACTTCACAGGAGTTGTTCCTTCAAAAATCAATTTGTTGCAAGAGATCCAAATATTCCAAATTATCAATGGAGTTAAGATACTCATTTCATCCACTATAAGGTCTCTAGGATATTTGAAATATTGTCTAGACCAACCTTGCGACACATTGCTTGAACATCACTAGACCCACAATTAGTCCAAATTTCAACTGAGCGTGGACATAACATTAGACAATGAGAAATAATTTCATTTTCATTGCAGAAAGGGCAAGTAGGTGTAAAAAGGACTCTATGGTGACACAAGATATTTCTAGTGGGGAGACACTTTGTGGCAGGTTTGCCATAAGGAAAATGGCACACTAACTGAGAGATGTAACTTCCAAATCCACAACCAAGATCCTTGAGTGATTTCATTATGATGTCGAGATAAAAGCTAAGTATAACCACTTTTTGTAGTATATTGACCATTCAAACTAGCACTCAAAACCCAAGTATCTTCCAAGGAATCAACAAAACATGAAACTATATGTTGGATGGGTGTAATAATATAATGAGGCAACAAAGTATGTAAACTTGCAACATTACAAACCTCGCCATCCCACATGTCTCTGATCTTCAGACAAATATCATTTGGAGCAATATCCTGGACCACTTCACATAAAGGTTGCTTCAAAATCCAAGGTCGGAACCAAATATTTGTGTCCCCATCTCCTATTTTGAAGGTCAAACCATCTTTCAAGAGATGCAAGGATTTCAAAATTGCTTGCCAAGTTGGTGACCCATTAGTTGCTTTATCCAAAATCAAAGCTCCTTATTTCAAATATTTATCAGTCAACAAAGAAACTCATAATTTATCTTTTGACTGCAATAAGATCCAAACAAGCTTACCAAGAAGTGCCACATTTTGAAAAATGTGTGGTACGAATTCCTAGTCCACCCATTTCCTTAGGTTGAGTCTTCTTCCAGCTAACCATGTGCGTTATCATTTGATCCTCGCCAAATAAAGTTCCTCGTTGTTCTATCCAACGTATCACAAACATATTGCAGAACCACTGGATTTGCATGTTGTAAGAGGGAAGTGAAGTAATAACTGCATTAACCATGTGACTTTACCTGGTTTGTTTAGAAGTTTTCATTTCCAAGAAGCCAACTTAGTTGCAACTCTATCATAAGTTTCAAGAAAGTCCTCTTATTGGTTCGTCCATAGCGAAGTTTGAATCCGGGTAGCACTTGAGTGACATAGCATTTGGTGACATTGGCAACCACAATGTCACAAGTGACTTTCTTCTATATCTTTCACAAGGTTTTTTTGGTTTTTTTGTACACTTGTGACTTTTTTTTATTAATCGGCAAATATTATTAAACGTCATCCCTGCAAGACGCAAGGTATGGACGAAACAAGATACAAATGGTGCCGCATATAGACGGTACACCATAACCACCTAAAAACATACTCCAAAAAAACAAGCCCTGTAAACACGGTATCCACCACCGTCCATCGTCACTACTCACCCCCAAAGAACACCCTCAAAATAAAACTCCCAGACCCCAACACCCAAACTGAGCCACATTTCGAAGAGCACCTGACTGAAGGATCATGCAGCTTCCACAACCTCGCGACCTCTGATCCACCGAAAGAGCACAAAACAAAAGCCCAAAAACCAACTTTATTCAAAGAACTAACTCCCGATCTCGAATCAAAAGTGATCGACCCACCAGAATTTAGTACCAAATTAGCAGGGCAACCCTCGCCCCCGGTACACCAAAGAAAAACCAAATCAAGTCAAACAGAGATTGCAGCTAGACCCCGACTCCCGATCTCGAAGCCAAATGAACCGGCCCACCGAAAACCAGCACACAATATGTAAGACGAAAGACATGGCATGCAAAGTTAAACAACAAACAAGTCAAAAGGAAAAGGCTCAACACAATGGGACACGCACCCTCCAAACTCCGAAAAAACCTAAACCACCCAAAAAGCACAAACAAAAGCTAGTGACAACGAACATGAACCCGTGTAAAAGAGGTTGCTTCCAAAGGAAATCACCCCAACAAACACCCGCCTCCTCACTTAAAACACCAACCACCACTACACATCATCACCCCCACCACCACGCATCACCACCCCCACCACAACTGAATAACCTCCACCACCACTGCATCACCCCCACACATCACCACCACCACCACTGCATCACTACGCCACCAAACAGCCTCACCAAGAAACAAACAGCAGCACAAACGTCAATCTAGCAAAGACGAAACCCAACAACAAAACACGGGCAGCGACGCTAGTCTGAAGCAGAAAATGCGGTCCAAATCGTTAAAAAACGATTGCCGGTGATAAGGATAAGGTGCCCGTCGACGGAGGAAAACAACAACCAAGCCAAAAAGCTACAAGGACCCACAAACACGACCCAAAAACGAAGCCAAAGGGTGGAGTAAACACAGCAGATAAAGAACGTGCGGAGATGCTGCCGGAAACGAATGGCCGTCGGAAACCAAAAGGGCAACGAATCTGAAATGAGCTAGAAAGACAAGGAGGAGGAAGAGAGCTAAACCACCGCGGGTCTGAACAACATCCACCACGAAAATGGCCACCGTGCATAGATCCACCACCACAAAACCCACACTAGGTCCTCCAAGAAAACCACCACCAACACCCACTAAAAACCTTCCCCGCGAGCCACCACGACCCATAATCGCACCACTGCAAGAATTGGTGCTAAAACTCCCGAACAGCCACCAGCTACGACGGCACCACCACCCACCTCAACAAGCCCGAAGATCAGATCTGAGAAGGACACCACCATCAAAACCATCGAACATACGAGCTCCCAAACTGAAGCTGACCTCAACAAGAAAGTAGATCTGAAGAGCAACCGCCGGAAAAGGATGAAGGTCGTCGGTGGAACAGCGGTGACACACGACGCCGGAGCTGGGGTGATGCGAAGGTCGCGCCTCATCGCATCACCGCCATAAGGTCTACATCTTGAGAAGGTGTTGTTGGATTTGAGGGAGAAAGGAAGTCGTGATCTGTTTTAGAGAGAGGGCAGAGGTTTTAGTTTAGAGAGAGATTTACTATTGTCAATGTACACTTGTGACATTGTGGTTGACCAATGTCACCAAATGTTATATCACCTAAGTACTACATGTTTGAATCTGTTTAATTATATTAAACTTAAAATAAATTTTACCAAATTCCATAGATCCTTAAAAAAAAAGTTCAATAGATAATTACGAGTGAAATTTGACTCATTTGATAAAGAGTTGAATCATGATCAAGATTGTGTGTTCAATTATTGCTATCGATGTGGAAACACCTTTAAGAATTGCAATTTCACATGTGAATTGGTGGTTATCAATACAAAGTTGCGTCATTTTAACATAATCGACTGTTGCTTTCAAGAACAATACTCTCCTCCCATAAGTATCGATGCAACCAACCTTTCATCCTTTGAATACATCAGTCACACACAAAGATTCTCTATTAGGGCTCAAAGTTATTGACCATTTTTTGGAATGCAGCTATCAGAGAAAAAAATCATATCTCTTTGGTTCAATTGCAAGTTTACATCATATTGAGAAGTTAGGAATGACCATGAGCCATTCACAGTTGAGTAGTCAAAACCCATGTTTGTTAATGTTTATCTATTGTTTCTATTTAGGTTGCCAATCACAGATATTGGTGCGTTGCGGTTGATGGCAAAACTGAGATAGTCGTTCGAGAAATGCTAGCAACATTCACTTTTTACCACTCTCTTTAGTACTCACTATTTTATTGAATAAAATCAATGTATTTACCACCACTTTGTGTGGGTTCAATTTTCAAAGTGTAGACTCGTAATGATTTAAACCAATAAGAGATTGAGTATTAGAGAGAGTGTTGCTAACATTAGTCGTAGCCGTATAGTGCATTGCGCGATGACTATTATTCAAATATTCTTTTTGTATATTGACTAATTTTTTATCTTATAATAAATATTACCAAATATATACTAGTAATTAATTTTATAAAGGTATTTAAATCCTTTTTTTTGTCTATAAATGTATCTAAATTCTAATTAATATAATTATTTAGACTTTTTTTATATTTGATATTATTTTATTATAGTATATATGTTGGGTTAGGGGTTAGAATCTCACATTCCTCACTTCTTCACACTTAAGGTTTATGAATCCAGTCATTAGACCACTTGACCTAAAAGATATATTGTCTACTCTATTATGTATAAAAAGACTGGACATATGTCTATTATTTCAACCGCACCCTTAATACGCACTCTGGATTGTTGTGGCACAATCTGCCACTATTGACTACCTAAGTTTCTTTTAATTAATAACTGAGTTAATAGCTGCTTGTAATCCACTTTAATTATTATTGGTGTAAACAGATAACAGATTTCAATATCTCAGACTATTGAAGCTCTTTATTGAATCTCAGACTAAGTATTTTACTTCTTTATTAAACAAAACTCGTGTAATGATTCACTGGAACATGTAGTTCTACACAAGTACACGTCACTCTTAGAAGTCACGTTGAGTGAGGCGCTTGTCGAAATATGGGATCAATTTAAGAATATGATGCAATTGGAGAGATCATGATTATAACCAGGTCACAATAATGTCTAAATGATATGATGATCCGCTCATCCACTCATATTTAAGTTATTCAATTATTGAATTACACTACATTTATCTATATTTCTTCTTATTTTTTTATTTTGGGAAGGGAATTTTTTTTTATTGATAACAGTGACACTAATGATTTTTACAACCATCTTAGATGAGAAGTTACAGGGCCAAGTTTTTACAGCATAAATAATTTGAGAAACACTTTATATATTAGTAACTTGTTTGTGTTTCATCCATAAAATTCCTTCTATAAAGTATACCAAAAACATATGTGTCTCACATTTACGATCACTTGAATCTAAAATATATATGCAGTTAGTATGGATTTCGTGCATTTACCAAACAATATTGCATCTCAACATTCTAATGATATCGTTTAACACTGATTTTATTATTATTGTGTAATTTGAATCATTCAAGTTCAAATTTGTGACTAGTGTGTAGCAGCTTACTTATACTAGAGCTAGAAATCTTGATCCTCTCGTTAGTATGCTCCACAAATAATTTTTTAAAATGTAAGACTCGGATATTGTATTTCTAATTGTAGTTGTTTTGAATTTTATATTGTCATCATTTTTATTTTATTTATTCATTTAGATAATTTGAATAACTTCTAATGAATTAATTTCTTAGTTCATTCACAATAAAAAGAGCTTCGCCAAATTACTAAATTTTTTAATTCATTTAAATCAATAAATGATGGTTATAGTTTGAATATTATAGTGATAAATCTTACAGTCCTAATTTTTTTAGTGAGACAAGCTTCAACATTTCTCTAACTTATTTTCTTCTTCATCTATTGGAGAGGGATGGTTTAGGTCATTTTTGGCTCGAAATCCCCTCAATAATATGTTGTTTTTCTTTGTTTATCAAGATAGTGTTATTCACATAGATGGGATTCAAGTTAGATTTTCATGGGTTATTGTAGGATATTTTGATCTTGGAGGCCACGTTAACTCAAAAAAAAAAAAATGTTAGACAGAATCTTGAGGGGTAAGACTAAACAAAACCAAAATCATCACTTGTGTTTCAAGTTCAAAAATCATATCTTTTATTTCAGAGCAGCATATCTCTAATACATGTTATAACTTAAAGAGACATTCTAACAAACGAACTTATTAAGGAATATTTATACAAGATTTTTAAGGGATGAAGAGACACAGTCCTACAAAATAAATATAATAATTATATTTAAGAGTTTGAAGTATTCTTGTACTCTCTTAATTTGAATTTACACATAAAAAAAATCCCCTTATCAATTCGCTTAGTTCTACTTAAATTAAACTTAGCATCTAAACCGAAGAAGAAGATTTAACAATACAATACAATACAATTATATATTTAATATTTCTTCAAATACAAGGTACAAGTTTCATTTCAAGTATAGATTGGACTCACACAATCTACAATGCCAAAAGAAGAAGAAGCATTACTCTTTATCTTATTAGTACACATTTTAACAACTTGCTCATTGATAGAGCAACCTCAAACCAGAGTAACAACTTGATAACATCCCTATATTAATACACCAACCTTATCTCTTCAATTCTCACCTTCAATATAACCATTAAACAAAGCAACATTTAATCTTCTCCTTCTACAAAAGCTTTACATTGAAGGATATTAATTTAATTAAAAGCCCATTTATATACCCATTAAAGGATAAATTGATTCAATGTCTTATCATAATAACTATGTCTACTATGGATATGGTATACCTTTCTTTGCTTATTGTATACCATACCGTAGACGATCATTCCCCCTAATTTTTCTTCTATACACAATGTTTATCTTTCATTTTTTTAAATTTTTTACCTTTCTTCAATAGATAAAAAGAAACACCACCCCATAAATCATTAACCATCCTCGCCGGAATTCCTCACAGGTCGGAAAATTGGTCCCGCCGATGTCTTAAACCCTATAATTATCTCATCACGGACACACAAATGGAAATCAGCCTTAATCCTTGTCACTTCCGCAATCACACACTCCTTACAATACACATTTTCTCTTCCTCCACTGTGAGCGCCGCCGCTTCTGCCGTCGTTGTTCATTGGCAGTTCCATTCTGAAAGTAGTGTTTGTATGGCACAACCATAAATTTAATTGATTTAGACACACTTACAAATGGAAAACGGTAGATATAGAAAGAAAAAAATTAGTATTATTACTATTGAAAACATTGAATAATGTACCTTTGTGTGTGCGCGCCTAAATGAGCAGGATTTTTATATCTGACTATGTAAGAATTATCCTTCATCATGTACTAGGTTGATTGCTTCAAAAAAAACTTGATTGATTCATCGGATATACGCAAATCATGAGAATATATTCTACCTCGTCATATCACATTGTAATTGGTTAGAAAATAGTCATACAAATAATTCTTACAAGGCGCGTTAAGAGAGAAGCGCGCATAATATGGGACCACAATGGGAATCTCATACAGTTGGAAAGGTTATGATCTAAACCACATCACAATAATGTCAAAAAAATGTGACGACATGACCCTCTGTTTATGATTAAGTATTTTATTTCTTTATTACATAAAACTCGTGTTGTGATTCCTTGGAACATGCAGCCGTACACGTCACTCTTAAAAAACGCGTTGAGTGAGGCGCTTGCCAAAATATGGGATCATAATAGGAATATGATGTAATTGGAGAGATCGTGATTATAACCATGTCATAATAAAGTTTAAAAGACCGGAGAAGATTGAGTCACTCGTTCATGACTCAATTTTCTATATCTTTATTAAAGAAGACATTATCTATATATTTAAGTTATTCAATTATTTAATTACACTGCTATTATCTATATTTCTTCTTTTCTAATTTTAGGAATGCGAAAAATTTATAAATAAGAGTGACACTAATGAATACTACATCCATCTTAGATGTGTGGTTACAAAGTCCAAGTCTATACAACATAAATAATTTGAGCAACACTTTATGTATTAGTAACTTGTTTGGGTTTCATGCGAAAAATTGCTTCTCAATAAATTATACTCCCTCCGTCCCAGATTAACTGGGCCAAAAGCTCATTTCACACGTATTAAGAAAAATTTATAAATGAAGGAGAGAGAAAAAAAGTTTTAAGTGCACTATTTAAGTATTGGTGCATTCTCCACTATCATAAATGTAAAGTGGAATATATTGAATTGGAAATGATGAAAGTAGTATTAATTAGAGTTATAAAGGAAAAAATTAATTAATATTGCATTGAAAAGTGAAATGGCTCAGTTATTTTGGGACACTTTTTTTTGCAAATGGCTCAGTTATTATGGACGAGGGAGTACCAAAATAATAGCCTCTCACATTTATGATCACTTGAAAGTTGAATCCAAAATATACAAGTAGTTGGAATAGATTTAGTGCATTTACAATGTTAAAAAGTTTGCATCTTTAACATTCCAATCTCAAATTTACAATTAATATCGTTTAAAATTAATTTTTTTTATTGTGTACTCTGAACCATTCAATTTCAAAATGATGGTTAAGATCGTTTATAGCGTGCACAACTGCTTGCTTATACTACAAGTTTACAATTTTGATCCTCTTGTTAAGATGTTCCATGATTTTATTTTTTAAATGTAAGACTTGCATATTGTATTCCTAATTGCAGTTGTTTTGAATTATATATTATTATCATTTTATTTTACTTATTCATTTAAATAATTAGGATAACTTTTAATTAATCAATTTCTTAGTTCATTCACTATAAAAAGTTCTTTGTCAAATTAGTAAAAAAAAAAATTAGTTGAATCAATAAATGATGATTATAATTTGAATATAAAAGTGATAAATCTTACCGTCATGATTTTTTAGTAAGAGAAACTCCAACATCTTTCAAAGGTGGGAAATGTCATTTGTTACCTTGAAATCACATCTCTGTATTGTTTTTCTCTTCATTTATCAAGATAATGTTATTCAGATATATGAGTGTCAGGTTAGATTCCTGTGAGTCATTTCCGGATATTATGATCTTGGCGGCCACGTTAATTCAAGAAAGATAGAAATATGCTAGACAATATGAGATTCATGAGGGATAAGGCTAAATAAAACCAAAATCATCACGTGAAAATCCCCATAACTTGAGCTCAAACCCCTTCCCTATGTTTGACAAGATTTATGGAGGAGAAATTGAGCCTCGTGAGAATTGGTTTAGAGAACAATGATGCATAATTTTTTTTAATGGTAAAGAGCATAAAAGAATATAGTGATGTTTGTTGAAGTATGCATACAAGACTTTTCAAGTCAATTTAGAAGATCATTTGATGGTATCCTCTGAACAAATCAAACTCGTATTTCAAGTTCAACAATCGGATTTTTGTTTCAGAACAACATATCTCTAATACATGCTCTGGCTTGAAGTACTTCTTGTACTTCCTTAATTTGAATTTACTTATAAAATTAATCTCCTTATCAATCCACTTAGTTCTACTTAAATTAAACTTAGCATCTAAACCAAAGAAAAAGATTTAACAATAGCATTACAATTATATATTTAATATTTCTTCAATTACAAGGTACAAGTCTCATTTCAAATATAGATTTGAACTCATACGATCTAAAATGCAAAGAGGAAGAAGCGTTACTCTTTATCTTATGAGCACACATTCTAACAACTTGTTCATTGATACACCAACCTCAAACTAGAGTAACAACTTGACAACATCCTTACAATAATTCACCAATCTATATCTCTTCAATTCTCACCTTCAATACAATCATTAAACAAAGCAACATTCATTCTTCTCCCTCTACATAAGCTTAACATTGAAGGATATTCATTTAATTAAAAACCCCTTTATATACCCACCAAAGGACAAATGATTCAATCTTAACATAATAACTATGTCTACTATGGATCTGAATTTGCTGTTGTAGAAATACACGCAGTAATAATCCTGACCATTTATTTGAGATTGGACGGTTCAGATTATACATCAGCTATAACACAATTAATCAATCTCGACCATTGATACCAATCAGACGGCTATCAACTATAACCGCGTCAACGCAGTTACAACAACAAATTCAATTCCGTCTACTATGGATATGGTATACCTTCCTTTACTTATTGTTTACCGTACCATAGACGAGCATTCCCTCTCTTTTTTTTCATATGGACAATTTTTATCCTTCATTTTTTTAGTTTTTTTACCTTTCTTCAATAGATAAAAGAAATACCACCTCACAAATCAGTGACCATCTTCGTCGGAATTTCTCACCGGTCGGAAAATAGGTCCCGCAGACGTCTTAAACCCTATAATTACCTCATCAGGAACACACAAATGGAAACTAGTCTTAGTCCTTGTCACTTCCGCCATCACACACTCCTTACAATATACACCACTTCCTCCGCCATTATCCATCGGCTGTTGCACTCTAAAAGACTCAACTTTGTTTCCCATTCTCATCAAAAACTCCTTTCTTTCCATCTTAAACCTAAGCATCCTTCTCTCCATTTCCCCACATTAAAAAACCAAATCTTCCGCCGCAGACACTGGCCGGGAACCACCGTGACGACATTGAAGCATTTTTTTCGCCGACAAGTTCTTATTCTTCTTCACCAAAGCATTCTTATAACTCCCACACCGCTTCACATAAAAAGCATATGCGTCGTCGTCACACGCCAATGCGGGGATGTTGACCATACCGATGAAAGGGATTTTCTGGTCGCTGTTTTGGTCGGCGATGAAAACGGAAAACTGATGCGGTGAGATTCCAATCTTGTGACTGAGTTTGGAGAGAAGAGTTTTTATATTCGTGGTGGGGTACACCGTGACGATTCCGAGGTTGGTTTCGGTTTCGCCGTCAAACATCACTTTCCGACGAGTGGAATTATTTAAAGACACGCGCTTTGGTTCTTTGCGTGAGGAACAGAAAAAGAGTATAGAGAGGGTTTATATGATGATGACACACGAAATATGTGGGTGGAGTTTTAGGGGTTTTTTTTTGTAAATATACTTAGGCGGTTAGGGGTACTATTGAGAAATAATTAATCTGTGAAAATCGTAAGATAAGTTATTAATTTTAAGAAAAATAATAATAAAATGTTCACAAAAAAAAATCATTTAGTAATTAATCATGTAAATTTTGTAAAAAGATCAACTAAATGTGAATTTCTTTTTAAGAAAATGTCAATTTTTTAAAAGTTAAACTAGTCTATCGAAATTGACATTGAAAAAAGTTGAACCTAAAATCTTGAGAGGAGTGCATCAAAGATGTCAAATTTTTTATAAAAAAGTTCAGATTAACTGCGCTTCGATAGTTCACTAAGTTCACGATAGGTTCAATGTTCAATACTTACCAATGTACTTACAAATCACTCATGAGGGAGGTCATCATGCTACTAACGAGAGTTGAACTTACAAACCAATAAGTCAATTTCTTATCAACTAACTTTTATTAACAAGTTTTAATTCTTTTGGGTAGAGGGACCCACACACACACAACCGACACGAATGGATGGACTAAGTTCAAACCTCGTCACTGCATTTGACCTAACAATTTCAGCATTTTTACCGGTTGGGTTGGGATTTATGGACTTAACAAATGTTAATATTTTTTGAGCAAATGTAAGTGTGAAACTTTTATATATTTGAAGGAGTTATGTAAGAAAATAATTATTTTTAATCGAAGGGATTGACATATATAGTATTTTATTTTAGGCTTAATAGCAGTTTTAGCCTTCTAACTTTTCCAAAGTTGCGATTTTGGCCCCCTAAGAAAAAAAAACTACAAAACCGCCCCCTAAGTTTTGCACCTTTGGCAGTTTTGGCCCCAAGGCCAATTTTGACTCGGCCTACGCTGACGTGGCAGCCTAAATGAGGTGCCACGTGTTATTTATTTTTTATTTTTTTGGCCTTGGGGGGCCAAAACTGCTACAGTTGCAAAACTTAGGGGCAATTTTGTAGTTTTTTCTTAGGGGGGCCAAAATCGCAACTTCGAGAAAGTTAGGGGGCGAAAACTGCTATTAAGCTTTTATTTTAGAAAGATGAATTATTATTACTAGTAGAAAGTGGTGGTGGATTTTCTGGACTAAACATTGTCTACATCTACGCCAATTCTACAGTCAGCGTGTGTCTTGGAGATCAAGGAAGGGCAAAAGTCCAAAACGATTCATTTCATATGTACTATACCAAAATGCTTTGTTACATTTCATTTAAACACAACATTTTAAAAAGGCATCTAAGGTTTATTTTCAAATACAAGCTTTTCCTATAATATTTATATACAATCTTTTACAAAAGAAACTAATAATAATAAGTTTTTATCAACAAAAAAAAAATCATTTCATTAAGTACCGGGTTGATTAATTAGAGTTACCACATATCATGAGAATATCTTCTACTTCATCTAAAGTATGTGACCAAACACATAACTTTTACAAAACGTGTTGAAAGAGGCGCGTGCATACTAGAAGACCATAATAGGAATATGAGACAGTTGGAAATGTCATGATTTAAATTAGATCACACTAATGTCTAAAATATGTGACAACCCAATCACTTGTTCATGACAAAAATCTTCAATTTTCTTTATAATAGAAAGCTAAAGTCGTGATTGTCTAGGACATGCAACTGAACACATCCCTCTCACAAGGCACGTTGAGACAGACGCGTGTATATTTGGGGACTACAATAGGAATCTGATGAAGTTGGAAAGACCGTGATTTAAACCAGATCACACTAATATCAGAAAGATGTGACAACCTGGTCACCCGTTAATGACAAAATCTTATACTTCTTTATAAAAGAAATCTAAAGTGGGGATTGTCTAAGACATGCAACAAGACACATCACTTTGACACAGTGTGTTTAGATAAACGAGTGTATATTTGGGGACCACAATAGGAATCTGATGCAGTTGAAAATGTCATGATTACCACTGTGTCACACTTATATCTAAGAGATGTGATAACCCGGTCATTTGTTCATGAAATCTAATATTTGTTCATTATAGAAAATGTATGTCATGATTGGCTATAACATGTTGCCAGACACATCACTCTTAACAAGGCTTGTCAAGAGGTGTGTACATAATAAAGGGCAACAATAGAAATTTGATGAAGTTGGAGAGGCAATGATTATAACCACCAGGACCGGTCCAATGGACATGTGATACAAGCAAGGGATTTAGGCCTCGAGATTTTGGGCCAAAAAAAGACCTCAAAATATTTTAATTTACTTATAAATATATGATATGGCTTTTTTTTTAATTGATGTTTCCCAAGTTTAGTTGGTAAACTTGAAGGCCTCATATACTCTTTATCCAATGTTCAACTCTACGCTCCAACAAATCATGTATTATTTTTCTTCATAAATTTATGCAATATTTTTTTATCATAAAAGGTCTCACAATAAAAATTGCTTTAGGCCTCATAGACCAGCTATCACCTTAATAAGTTTTTTTTTAATATTTTTCATTATTTACTCATGAGTCAATACTCTCCACCTATATTGAATATGATCTTTACTAATATATCTATTTAAAGAGAAAAAAAATATTCTTCCTTCAAAAAGAAAACATTTTCCTTATTAAGTATGTTGAGGTATTTCAATTATTTTCTCTCTAGTATCATTTTACACTTAATATATTTTCCACCTGTACTAATAATAATAATCTATACTATATAAAGAAAACTACCCCTTTCAGCACTTTTGGATTGGACTTTTCTTTCAAAAATACCCTTAATTTTAAATATAAATAACACATGTAACAAATACATAAGAATAAATTTAATTTAAATATTAAAATAAATGTAACAAACGTGAGAAAAAAATAATGTTAAAGATTGGACTTTAAATCCTCTAAAAAAAATTAGTAACAAACATGAGTAAAAAAAATTGCCAAAGACTGAACTTCAAATCCTCTAAAAAAAAGATTAGTAACAAACGTGAGCAAAAAATATTGTTAAAGATTGGATCCTCTAAAACAAGATTAGTAACAAACGTGAGCAAAAAATAATGTTAAAGATTTGACTTTAAATCCTCTAACGTTATGAATGTCATTGATCGTAAACAGAGTCAAGTATTTTTTGTTGATGGTCCAGGCAGAACAGGTAAAACATTCCTTTATCGGCAACTTTGAGAAATAGAGGAAAAATTGTCTTAGCAACCGCGTCATCTGGTATAGCTACAACATTATTATTGGGTGGTAGAACTGCACACTCCCGATTTAATTTACCTTTTGATGTACAACCAAATTTCATCTGCAATATAAAAAAGCAAAAAGATCTTGCAAAGCTTATTAGAGTAGCAGCTGCCATAATTTGGGATGAAGCCCCAATGACAATCAAATATTGCTTAGAAGCATTAGATCGAACACTAAAAGATATTTTAGATTCTGATGCTCCATTTGGTGGAAAAGTTATGATCATGGGTGGAGATTTTCGTCAAGTATTTCCCGTTATTCAAAAAGGTAGTAAGACACAAATGATATATGCATGTATTATTAGGTCTTATTTGTGGGCTAACACCAAGGTCCTACATTTGGTGTAAAATATGCGATCAATGAATGATCCTGAATTTGCACAATTTCTTATGTGAATTGGTGACAGTGTTGAACCTACCAAACCCAATGATATGGTGATGATATCTCCTCAAATTGCATTACCATGGGAAGGAGAACAATCAATACAAACTCTTATTGATCATATTTTTCCACAATTAGATTTGCATGGATGGGATACATCGTATATGGACGAAAGAGCCATAATTACACCAACAGATGATGATGTTCAAAAATTGAGTGACATAATTATCAATCTTTCAGGAGACGAACATAATTTGTTGTCATTTGACGAGGTTGAAGAGGATACTCATAACTTATATCAACGTGAATTCTTAAACTCAATTGCTCAAGGAAGTATCCCACCACATATTTTAAAGGTAAAAAAAGATGCACCTTTGATGTTGTTGCGAAACATAGACCCTAGATATGGCCTGTGTAATTGGACATGATTGTTATGTCGTGGTTTATTTAAGAATATGTTGGATGTGGAAATCCTAACAAGAAGTAATGCCGGAAAAAGAGCATTCTTGCCTTGAATTAAATTAAAAACAAATGCGAGTTCAGGACTTCCCTTTGTGCTTAGTAGAAAAAAGTTTCCCGTTAGACTAAGTTTTGCAATTACCATAAATAAGTCACAAGGGCAGACCATTCCCAATGTCGGAATCTATGTGTTCAGCCATGGTCAATTATATGTAGCTTTATCAAGAGAAGTTTCTCAAAATTCAACAAAAGTTCTCATTAAAGAAGGGAAAATAGACGGAGAAGATGGAGACTTTACGAAAAATGTAGTTTTTAAAGATATTCTTTTATCGCAATCATAACAATGTTTCTTTTACATAACATGTCATTTATACATTTATGTTATGATGTAATAATTACTATTAGAATAAACAATAAATGATCATTATTTTATATGCAGGCAAACTAAAATATGTTGAGTTCATAAATAATTTTGTTATATGCCTTCACATTATTTTGTTTATAAATCAATATATCAATAAGTTTCATTAATATTTTAAAATTTAAAATTTTTAATCAAAATTATACAAACAAACATAATAAAATAATCACATGTGTTAGCGCAGTAGAAAAAGCGGGCAGACTCGTATCGTGTCCGTCTTTCCGCTAGTAATAGTAATAATAATAATAATGATAAGTTTATATCAACAAAAAAACAAGTTCATTTCATTGAGTACAGGGTTGATTAGTTTGAGATACAGCAAATCATGAGAATATCTTCTACTTCATCATTTTAAAATTGGCTAAAGAATACGGCCAAACACAATACTTTTCCAAAGTGAGTTGAGAGAGTTGCGTGCATAATAGAAAACCACAATAAAAATATGTGACTGTTGAAAAGATCATGATTTAAATCAGATCATACTTATGTCTAAAAGATGTGACAATTTGGTCACCAGTTCATGATAAAATCTTCTATTTCTTTATAATAGAAAGTTAAAGTCGTGATTGTCTAGGACATGCAACTAAACACATCCCTCTTATAAGGCACGATGAGACAGGCGCGTGTGCAACTACACACATCCCTCATACTAGGCGCGTTGAGACAAACAAATGTATATTTGGGGACCACAATAGGAATATGATGCAGTTGAAAATGTTGTGATTAAAACCAAATCACACTCATGTCTGAAATATGTGGCAACCTGGTCACCCGTTAATGACAAAATCATCCATTTCTTTATAAGACATGCAAATGGACACATAACTTCGACACAATGTGTTTACATAGGCGAGTGTATATTTGGGGACCACGGTAGGAACCTAATGCAGTTGGAAACTATTTTGGATGTTTAAACAAAATACCCTTGTTTGCATTTTCCTAGAAAAATATAACAAGAGCATTCAGTTTGAGCAACAAAAATGTGAATTCAAACTCTTTGTTTTTATTGGCAAAATTTCATAATTCGTCTCTTAACTTAATGTTATGCAACACTTTCGTTCTTTATCATATTTTTGTCTCTATTTAATCTTTTATGTTATAATTAGGTAACACTTTCGTCTTTTATTTGTCTTTTTTTTACTTAGTCTTTTATTTTATAAAATATCAACATTGTTATCCTTCTTTATGAGAACTTTTCAATGAAATTTGAAATTTTATGTTTGTATGGTGAAGATTTTGGTTTCTTTATTAGTTTGATGGTTTTTTATAAGTTGTTTTTTTACGAATTTTTTTCGATAAAAATAGAATAACAATGTTGACATTTTATAACATAATAATAATAATAAAGAAGTCCCGTGAGCATAGCTCAGTTAGTAGAACAATGCATTGTTATATGCAGGGGCCGCGGTTCGAACTCCGAACACCCCATTTATTTACCTTATAAGGTGAATTCTAGCCACTAAACTACCTGACAAAAAAAAAAAAAAAAAAAACAGAAAAAGAAAAGAGAAAAGATGAAAGTCTTACCTAATTATAACATAATAATTAAATCAAGATAAAAAAAAAGAAGATAAAAGACGAAAATATTATCTAAAGCTAATTTAAATGACGAATTATGTAATCTCCGACCACTTCAAGAAAAAAATTACGAATTGTGTGATTTTTTTTTAATTAAGTAAAAAAAATAATGCAAAAAGAAAAGAAAATACTAAACCCTAAGCCACCTCCCATACTTGAATCCCCGCAACGAGAGTAGCTTCTCGACTGACTCCGCCAGACTGCCACCGTTTAACACCAAGGTACTCAATTTTCGCTTCATTATTGTTCTCTCTTGTTTATCAATTGTAATACCTAATCTTCAAATTTATCGAATTTGTATCTATCATTCCTCACACCTCTCTTGTTATTGGAATTCTAAATCTAAAATCAAATTTTGTGGTTTTATACTTTCGGCCGTTTGGATTGACTTATTTTTGAGCTTATGAACGGAACATCGTCTGAGACCTTTATAGTTTATACAGCTTGGTGAATAGGATTAACTGCGACACTTTTTATGGTGTCATAAGTGTCCGTGTCAGACACCGACACAGGTAGTTACTTTTTGTTATACCATTTTTCCAAATTATAACCGGTGTTGATGTATCTGTGTCAGTGCTTCATAGCATACTTCCTCTGTGTTTGTGATGGCATGTGATATGTGGCCGGGTTAGAGATGCATTTTTCGTATCCTTTTCTCTCTTCCCCCTTGCAGTCCCTCTTTCAGTTTATTGAACTGTATCAACCCACTTTGCTTAATTTTTTCAATTTCAAATATATTACATAGGTGAGTTCATTTTGTGATTTGTGAATTGTTACAAACTTGCTTTGACAGTTTCACATTTTTTGGTGGAAAATGTTGCTATAATGCTTTTTATTGATGGTTAAAATTACATTTTTCCAGTGGTATTGAAGGTGTGGTGAAGCAACACATACTATAAAGCCGAGGCGAAAGAGTCCCGTTATAAACTGAACTAGTTTTGTGTTTTTAGTGGTTACTTGGAGTTCATTTTCAAGAGACAACAATGGTTAGTTTGCTTAAGATGACTACTTTGATTGCTCTAATTTTTCACTCCCCTTCATTTGATGTTGTTTATGTTTTTTTTATTCCTCAAGAATTTTCTGTTTCAGTTTTCTTTTTTACATTCCTATTTTGATTTTGGTTTCGTCTACTTGTGTTTATGTCATTTTAGCCTCAAGGAGATCATATAGATCGTCACATAAAAGAAAATGGCCGCCGTTTCGATTTTGCAGACCGCAAGCGCAAGAGAGAGGCTCGTGAGGTTCACAACCACTCTAAAAAGGCCCAGAAGGTTTAACCCTGTTCCTCTTCTTCTATTGAACAATTCAAATTACTTTCTTTAACATGTTCTGCATTTGTATATTGTCATAAATCTAAATGGTTATCTGTTTAATTCGAGTGGAACAGACTATTGGTCTTAAGGGAAAGAGGAATGCCAAGAAAAATTATGCCGAGAAGGCACAGATGAAAAGGACGTGAGTTTTTCTAATGTCTCAAACTTTTAAATTTTATTGTTGTTATATTTCATGTGTTTATGACAATAATATTTGTGCTTGGTTTCTTAAATCTGGATTAATATGCATTCAAGAGTTGTTGGTTGATGTTAGATAATAAGTAAGTTTTGATAGATATGGATTTGCCAGTCAAATGTAAGAGAGAATGATTTCACTCTTGTCTGTCAACAGTTTGGCAATGCATGAAGAGTCAACATCTAGGCGCAAGGCTGATGATAATGTTCAGGAAGGAGCTGTTCCTGCTTATCTTTTGGATCGTGAAAACACGACCAGAGCAAAGGTATGTCACTCATGCATGCTGTTTCGGAAGACAGTTTTGACTCTTGATTCTCTTGCACACTCTAGGAAGTAATGTGCCTGTTTTCTATTGTTTAGATTCTCAGCAACACCATAAAGCAAAAGAGGAAGGAGAAGGCTGGGAAATGGGATGTTCCTCTACCTAAGGTGAGATTGCATTCGATACTTTAATTTGCTTCAAATTCAAATTCTGTATTTTTGTTTTCTTTAGCAAAGAAAGAAGCAGGGAAAGACGTGAAACGGGGTTTCTTTTTTATAACGTGTACATGTGTATTTTCATTTCCTCAGGTACGTCCGGTGGCTGAAGATGAAATGTTCAAAGTGGTCCGCACCGGTAAAAGAAAGAGTAAGTGTTATATCTGTGCTTCTGGTATTTAAGTATTACATCTGTGCTTCTGGTATTGTTTTTAACTACGTGATGACATGATTCAAATGGGGTATTGTTAGTTTTAAGTACATGGTTGTCATTTCTTTATCGATCTGCATAGTATACTTCCCTATCATTCTTTGTTCGCTCCTCTTCTTGTTTGTGGATGTAGCCAGAAAAGATTTTTTCTTACTTAATTATCGGTTGAGATGCTCAAATTTTTGTGGGCGGTTAATTCAGAATACCAACTCAAAGTCATTGTGTTTTGATTTTATCAAATGATGGGTTTTCAAAGTTGTCATGATGTCTTTGTTTCTATAGTCTCTTAATACATTGTAAGCACATTACGGGGCGTTAGACTGCATGCATATTGATCATTTTTAGAAGCAGATCTGATTGTATGTGGCTCAACATTTTGCAGCAAAGCAATGGAAGAGAATGGTTACAAAAGCTACATTTGTTGGGCCTGGCTTTACCAGAAAACCTCCAAAGTATGAGCGGTTCATTCGTCCTACTGGATTGCGTTTCACTAAAGCTCATGTCACTCATCCTGAACTTAAATGCACATTCAATCTTGAAATTATTGGAGTGAAGAAAAACCCCAATGGCCCCATGTACACCTCTCTTGGTGTCATTACCAGGGGATCTATAATTGAGGTATTTATATTTCATGCACTTCTAATTGAGGTTTTTCTTTTTCTGTTCTCACAATTTAAGGCATCTAAGTTGGGATAGCACTTGGGTGACATTGGGCTTTCCATGTCATGTGACATTGGGCTTTCAATGTCATGTGACATTGGCCAATCATAATGTGCCACGTGTCACCGTTTATTTTAAAATATAACAAAAAACAAAAAGTCCTTGTGAAAGAGAGAGAATAAAGCCACTTGTCACATTGTGGTTGGCCATTGTCGCATGACATTGGCACCACAATGTCACCCAAGTGCTACCCTCTAAGTTGATCCCACATAACCTCTTCAATCACTAACATGTACTTATCTACTAGTATAAGTACTTATGAGACTGTTTGAGAGAGTTTTTGAAAACAGTTTATGACAATGTTCATACGCTATCCAGGATAGATTATGAAAACAACTTAGAACTTATATGGAAACTGTTTGACTTCATTTTATTTTTTGTTATAGAAATAACTTATACATAAGCACTTATATGATAAGCATTTATTCTATAAGCAATTAATAAGGTTGTGTATCCACACAGAACCCTTTTCATTTACTCACGTACTTTGTTACATTGTTTTCGTAATATGAATCATTATCAAAATGTGTTGGGTCATTTTCTTGCTTACTGTGATTTCAGGTGAATGTTAGCGAACTTGGTCTGGTTACACCTGCAGGGAAAGTGGTGTGGGGTAAGATTATTTGGCACTTATATCTTGGTTTCATCATCATGGTTGAAATTTAACTGATATTGATGTGTTGGATTTTTATATGATTGCAGGTAAATATGCCCAGGTTACCAACAACCCAGAAAATGATGGTTGCATAAATGCTGTTTTACTTGTTTAAGGTCAGATCAAGCATTGAAGGTCAAAACCTGCTCCCATATATTTTTGTAGTCTCGTAGGTATGAGTGTACCGTCACTGTCAAACATTCGATGAAAGACACTGTTCTTGATACCTAAGATTTTGTCTGGAAAAATGGCAAAGAATTTTTGTTTGGATCCGGACACTGTCGTGTTGTAGTATACTATTGTTCTATTTATTTGGATAATCAATGTAATAGTGATTACTTCTTGCACTTGAAGGCAACTAGTTGCCAATGCCAATGAATCTGACAGATTTATAATGAAGTAATTTTAAATTGTATGAGCAACATTTTTTTTTTTGAAAGAAAGATGAGCAACATTTAAAGTGGCTACATTTTGGTTCTAATAATGATATCATGTTTTTGTCAAATAAAATAAAAAAGGGAAATGTTAACTTGTGTCCTTGGGGCACATGTTATGCATTGCCAAATCAAGGATGAGTTGGTGACAATGTATAACTCTTCAAAAGCCGTGGTTATTGGTTTCAATGTTCAAACTCAAGGATTCATTAAAAAAAAAAGTATTACAGTACTACACACATAACAAAAGCCATGGTTGGAATTTAGGTTTCTGAAATGGGTTTGTTTAACATGTGTAATATTGCACATATTAAAGCAATAAAAGTATCAATATTTTTTGGTAGTGATATTAATTTTTTTTGAAAAACAACAATTATTTAACAAAGAAGTTATATATTTAATTTAAAATGTATAAGTTTTAACATTGCAAATTTGTATGTGATAGAAAAACCGTTAGGTAGTAAAGTTCATAGTAAAATGTTGAAAAAGTTCAAAAAAATATAGAGTAGAAATAGCGATGACATTTTTCGAGTTTTTGCATGAATTTTGGTGTAGTTAGTGACCAGTGATCGCTATCTAACCTCTATTGAGAAACGAAGTGCAATAAGGTTTTATGTAACTTTTAATGGACAATTATGGGTCTATCTCATTTCAACTGATAATGGATAAAATATAATCTTAAGATTGAATCAATGTTGAGACTTTTGATTCGAAAGATTAGTTTTCACTAGGTTTTATGTTGCATCATCACAAAACTAGTTCGAAGATTCGTAAGTTGTGGCTGAGTAATGTTGTACAACAATAAAAGTTACAGAAATTAGCTGAATATGTATCAATAAATATGTTAAATTTTTATTTTTATTTTTTTTGACACAATGTGATAACAAACGACTACCACCAAGTACTAAAGTATTGAAATTCTTGCTTGAGCTTTCATTCATCAATTATTGTACTTTAAGTACTACAATCACCTATTATTAGAAGAATCTAGTACCTAGCCGGCTCATAATTTGGCACATGTGCCTTAACAAATTATTATAGAATTTGAGAGCAAATGCAAAAGGACCAAAATACAATGAAACAAAATAACAGTAAAGGGGTATGCTGCAACAATAACAGTGAAGCTCACATTAGGTTTGCTATCAAAGAGCCTACATTTGAGCAAATTTTCTAAGCTAGTGTCCTCTAGTGCTAATCCCAACCACTGGACTAAGACTACACGAGTTGGAGTAGTAGTGGCAGAGTCTAACCAAGAGTCCAAAATTACCAAAAGTTCAATCAACGATCTGGTGGTTGCCAAGAGCAGATGGAGGTAGTTCAGCAGATGCAATAGTGGCAGGGCCACGGTGAAGTTGGAGTAGAGGAGCAGGGGAAAACTAGGCGAAGCCCAATTTATAGGTCGTGGTGGCTATATTTCCAGAATCGCATACGGTCCATAGGACCTCTTAGACAACTTGAGTGAGGGACTGCCATCTATAAGGGCACAAGTTGAGGTACACCAAGTCACACACATTGTATTCAGCCGTTCAACATTTTTGACAGCAACTTCCTTCATATTTTGTTTAACTTTGAACAATTTCTTGTGAAAAGCCTACAATAATTCCTGCCTGGTTGCTAGCATAGAATCCACAACTTCAATTGATGAGGAACCAAGGACATTATTAGGTGTGGATGAAGGATCCTTGCCATAAACCACGTGGAAGGGAGAGAACCCAGTATAAGAGTGTTTCCTAGTATTCTAAGACCGCTCAACTAATGGAAGAATGTTGAACCATAGCGAGGGTTTGTGGTGGACAAAAGCGTGAATGAGAGGTTCAAAACTTCTGTCTATTCTCATCGGTTTCAGGATGGTACGCAACGCTTATTCTTAACTTTGTTAGAGGCTAAGCTTCTCGGTAGACCATGATGCTTACAAATCATGTCTAAAAGAATACAACCACTTTGTAAGCTGAGTAATTTGTGGGTAGAGATCCGAAATGTGCACTCGTAGAAAAATAATCAACAACCACCTAGATAACAGTATTACCATGAGAAGAAGGAAAACCATCATTAAATCATGGGAAAGATCTTTCAATATGGCAGAGGGAATTTGAAAAGGGTTGCAGCAGACGAGTAGGCTTCTTGGTTTCATAATTGGTAGCTTGGCGCACAGTACAATTGACAACAAAAGTTTGTACATCTTAGTGCATTCCTTTCTAGAATCTGTAGAGGACAGAATTTGTTTTTGTATTTGTGGGTGAGTAAATTGCAGTGAAAGCACCAACTGATAAAGAATAACATCCACTATGGTAGTGAGCAAGCGACAAGAACCATCATTTACCAGAACCCCTGACATTTATACATTATATGTACATGATCAGTTTCACTAGGACAAAAAAAATGCCTAGCTAGCTCATCACCCAGAGAGGCCTCAAAGAAAAGCAAAATAAATTATCCAAATCCAAAATACCATACAATATTTTAATTAAATATTTAAATGCTTACACACCGATGGTTAAAAAAACACACATCACTGTCATACACTTAAAATTCAGAGCAGAACATAAATTTAAACAAAGCAGTGTTTGATCATTGACTAACAATCTGAGTAGATTGAGGGGCCAGATTCATTGAAACTTGAGGTTCAATAACCTGCAGTAACCCAGTAGCCAACCTTCCTGTCAACTCTTCCACTTGTATTTTCACCACATCACTCCTCATTCCAATGTCTGCAGCATACCTGCTAGCACAATAAACTCCAACGGCAGTTGCTGCCATTCCATAAACATTTGTAGTCACCAAGCGTAGCGGCGTTGATAGAACAGCAGCAAGAGGTCCTCCTATGATGGAAACTGCTTGGCCACTCTGTCCAATTGTTCTTTCATCAACAACAACTAACCCGGTTTTGCAATAGATGGCAAAGTCTTCACAGTTGCTCTTGAATACGTTATAGCAACGAAAGCCGTTTTCGAGTAAATACAGAGCTCGATGAACCACAGCATCGTCTTCATCTGAGACTGCAAGAGTGCATGTTCCACCACGTGCTTTCGCAAGAAAGAGAGCTGGGGAGACGGCGTACTCAAAACGATACAAGACACCTCCGGCCAGAAAGCAGTTCAAGCATGAGACGACGACCCCATGACCGTCTTGGGATGGAATGCAATTTGGGCAAATTTCTTGAGACGTGGCTGGTGCTGAACTGAGGAGGAGAGCATCTAGTACGGTACCAGTTCCTACTTCTTGTCCACGCCTAGTAAAGTGGATAACTTTGTTATCGCCGATATATATGCCTGTCATTCATTTCAGTACATACAATGAAAGATTCAGTCATTACAATTTACAAAGACATGATCTAAAATATTAAGCATAGTTCAGTTTTTAATGCTTATTTGTAGTGCATGGAGGCATGAATCCTCAAGAGCAAAACAAGTTAATTTAAAAAAATAAAAAATAAATTAAAGTGAGAAGCTCTATAGCATAAGGGTAAGGGAAAGGGATATGAGCAAGGTTCTAAATTGTGGTCGGCAACCGCAATTGTGGCCATAATATAATGTTATTAAAGGTTTCTGCAACGACATCACATCCGCAATTGCTGCTGCATCGGATTTGTCTGCATTTTACTACTCCATTATAAAGGTATGCAGCGTAATCGCGACCACAATGACAATTTAAACTAAATTGAGAGCTGGAAAGTATGCATATAAGGACAGTAGGAGTTAATAAACAATGACAGCGCCTTTTTAAAAAAAAAGAATTACAGATCACTAATCCTAAGTCACATAGAAATCTTAAAATAGAGAGAACCTTAGGAAGATCCTCTACAATATACTTCTACTATACAATGGAAAGCAGTGTAATATTGGTTCTGTGGCTTAACATTGTCTTCAACGTAACCACAAAATCTAATGTTTTTCGAGATAATTGGTGTATATAGATATTGAAGGACAGTGCTGTCTCACATGGTTTGACCTGGTATATCTTGAATATTATATTTTAAGAGAATATTTGTTTTACAAATACTGTAATCTCTTTACCATTAGGAACCTTGCCTCTATCTAAAGCTAGAGTCTTCACTGTTTGTTCCTTTATCACATGTTTTTCAATTTCTATTATACTTATAGTTAAACAAATAGTATTGAGTATTGACCATTATTTTATCTCACTGTATAGCTAAACTTCGATTGAATCTTCAAATTTTTGGTACAATAAAAACTTCATAGAAGAGAAAAATGACAGGAACCAACTTTTCCCACCTAAGTTTCTGAAAAACCACAGGTAGTACACTTCCAGATTCCAGAATGCATATTCAGTATGAAAGTATACTTTCCGACGGTACAAAATTCACATTTGTTTTGTATGTGTACATCCGAAGTGATATTGAGGGGTGTGGAAAGTTCCTTCGAAAACAATATGATAAGAATTTGGGTACTATGGGGTGTCCAAATATCTATTTGCATGCAAGTCCATTCATGACTAGTTTGATTAAATTATATTGTCTGCTAAATAGCCTTTGTTTTATCTTATATGATAAAATAAGGTCAAGTCACTGCAAAGGTTACTAAAGTAAAAAACACAAACACAATCAGGTTCAATTGTTTGAAAGCTTGACTTTCATAGAGATCAAAATGAAACTTCTTTTCATGGTTGCAAACGAGTAAGAACCTTAGCAAAGCATCAAAACTATAGGCTTAGTCCACATTGTGAGTTTGTCAGAATCACAGTATACTAACGTAATTTTGGCAAAACCTACCCTTTGAAGCTTCAATTGTCACAAATCATGGGACCTAACTATTTATAAACTCTTATCAAGAATCATATTTATTCGATGCGGGACTAAATCCACTAAGTGTTGGCTACTAACACACCCCCTCATGCTTCAGCCCGGCCCAATGGGCCTGAAGCGTGGACGATGCAAGAAGAAGCCTAATGATAGATCTCGATAGGCTCTGATACCATGTCACAAATTATGGGGCCTAACTCATCCTTACAAAACCCGGCTTGTGAGGTGATGAGTGCCTCCTCTTTATAAACTCTTCTCAAGAATTTTATCTATCTGATGTGGGACTAAATCCACCAAGTGTTGGCTGCTAACATCAACAAACTCATAGTAACACGCGATTTCGTCAAATTCATCCCGAACATGCACTTAAAATCTAAACACAAGCTTATCAAATCAGAAGCTTACTGCATGTTTGAATTAACGTGAGTTTTGGCAGAATCTCATTATGCCACCGTGGTTTTAGTAAAATCTCAATGGCACCGTGATTTTGCCAAATTCACCTTAAATTCAAACATAAATTCAAACATGCACTTAAAATCTAAACCAGATAAATTAGATTCATAAACCCTCCAAATCTCTTTGCATCTCCTATTTCATTTACGCCACAAATTACACAACAAGAAAAATAACACAAACAAAATAAAACAAATAAATGAAAATGAAATAAATAGAAAATTGAATAAAATAGAAAAGAGAGAAGAGAGAACCATGATGAGCATATATATAAGCAGTCCTCCAAGAATAGATGTGATCTCCTGCTTTCAAGCTCTCTCTAGTTACCCTGCACATTTTTTAATTGTTAAAAAAACTTCAAAAAAAAAACTCCTACTAAGATTTTGATAAAAAAAAAAAAAAAAATTATTTATGAA
>Ga0228711_1000761_pt1 | contig 42912 bp, 27 predicted proteins | sample MedpolnodulmetaG_2_FD_177996 | JGI IMG/M metagenome (GOLD analysis project Ga0228711, IMG submission 177996) | Root nodule microbial communities from Medicago polymorpha collected in Santa Monica, California, United States - brown nodules | ecosystem: Host-associated > Plants > Roots > Nodule...
CAAGATAAAGAATCTTGTATGTCTTGTTTATAGAGGATGTTTTCCCATGAGAGCTTGACTAAGTAGTAGAGGCATGCATTGTCCCATTGATTGTGTGTTGTGTGGAAGTAATTTTGAAAATACTATTCATATTCTTCTAGAGTGTCCCGGTGCTATGCATATTTGCAGAGAGGTTAATTTATGGGATAAGATTGACAAGGCATTAGGGCTAAACTATAACATGTATGCGGTGATTTTTAGCCTCTTGTCGCAACCTAATCCGTCTCAAAGTTCTCTTTTTGCCAAAATCTTGTGGAGCATTTGGAAATGTAAGAACCTTAAGTTATGGCAACAGAAGGCGGAGACTAATGATCAGGTTTTAGCTTGAGCAACGACCCCCCTTAAGGAGTGAATGGATGTGCAATGTATTAGAAGAGAGGGTGGCACGCCTATAGATGTGAATAAGCCAGAGCCAATATGACAAGAGGTTGTTCGATGGGAAAAGCCAGCAAGAGGCCGATACAAATGTAATATAGATGATTCCTTAATTATAGTTTTACGCAGTTATTAAGAAAATGATTAGTATTGTTAATTTTAATGGTAAAATGTGTTTCACTAACTAAAATACTCTTATTAATTATAGTTAGTGGAGTAGTTTGATGATTGAAATATAATAAATAAGAGTAAGTTAGTGAAAAAATAATAAATATTGTATTGGCATTGTAAAAGACACAAGTAATTTGACGGAAGGAGTAGCCGTTTGATTCATCAAAATGTTTTACCAAAGACATGGCATAACATCATAGATCTCAACAGTTAACATCAAAATCAACAAATTGGAGAACAAAATTTGCAGCAAAATCAACCACTATGTTAAACACAAGAATCCGAGTTGGAGTTATCAACATAATCAAAGCTATTTCTCTAATGTCGCTATAGCTTGATTATCAAATTACTATGTTCTTTTTGGCTCAATTGTATCGGTAAATGAGATCCGTAAATGAAAAAGAAAAATAATTTGTTTCTACAATTTTTTGTTTTTATAAGGTAGCCGTTTGATTAGTCTAATGGATGAGATTGAAGCAACATAAGGGGAATCAAAGAAAGTGGTTGTAGAGGATCCGAATCCCATTTGACGTGTTGCTGAAGTGTGTCATGATTAGCATGGTACGCATTTTTATTCAATAACATTAATCATTATGCTTCTCTAATAAAAAAAACATTAATTGTCTTCGTGATCTTAACTCAGTTGGTAAAGACAATGTATAATATATACAAAGTCCGAGGTTCGAACCCTGAACATAAAAAACAGTAATCATTACACATTTCAACGATACATGATAGAATTTCATTTTTTTTTAAATGTACGGAGGAGACCAACTATATGATATATATTTCCACTCCAAAATTCATGATTAATATCTCACATGTTTTTATTAAATAACATTAATTTTTCTGACAAATTAAATTAATTTCAGATTTTTATTTTACACATTAATCATGAGTAATATTTTTGCATAACAATATTATATCCTTTATGTTTATGAATATTGTGTTTTCAAAGATTAATTTTATCATCTAAAAAGGTTTAGTGGTATAGTTTGTTGGCTGCTTACCTTGCACTTATATGTAATTTTTTGTATATAAATAGATCATTAATTCACTATTTATAAAGACAATTTATATGATATATAACTTTCATTCGAAAAGTCATTTTATAAAAGTAGTAGTGTTATAATTAAATAACTTGAAGGATCTATGGTGTAATTTAACCTTGAATATATGAGTAAAATAGTTTTATATAGTCAATATTTATAAAATAAAGGTCAAATTGATGATGTCCATTTTTATTAAACTAAAGTTTAGTTGAGTTTGATTCTGAGATCTCTTTAGGGTCAAGATAGACTTTAAGGCTTAGCGAGTGCTAACAAATGTTGTTATAGAACACCCATTAAAAGGGTTAATATGTTGATAGGAAGAGTAGAACCCACACTTTTACGAGGTATGAGTCAACTTCATACCAAATGAGCCCGTCCTTATTTGCTATCATGTCCTAATTTAAACCACAAGTAGATTTGTGTGTGGAAAGGGCAAGACATGAGATTATAAAAGATGGGTAGTAGAAAACAACGGGAGAGACACACGCAAGAAAGTTTTTTGTTTTTTTTTGAAGGAAAGATGGTTATATCATTTCATTAACAAACAAATGCGCTACATTAATATATGTATTGGAGCTAGCTAAAACCGTGGCTACCCCTAATTAAAGGTTCATCTTAGAACACTAGTCTAAAAAGGTTTAGTTACTCATGGTAACTAACGACAAATTACAAAAGAAATAAAACATACTCTAGTGACTTAGAGTGAGGAGAGAAATTTCTCCCTTGAAGCTCCTAGTGCTTGCATTACTCTTGAACCACTTTGTTATGAATGAAAAATCATGAACGAGAGGAGTGATATTTCTAGAGAGTGTTTTCATATGAAGTTGGGCTTAAAAATCAGACTTTTCCACTTAAAACAAAAAAAAAAACAGATATGGCCGCTCCTAGTACACTTGGGGCACTTTCCTAGGCGCATAGGTGCAATTTTCATGCGTCTCAAGTGTGCCAGCACACTTGGGGCGCATGAAAGACACTTGGAGTGCCTGACAACTTATTTCGGGTGCTTCAGTGCAATTTTCAGCGCAAAATCGTCTGTTTCTTCGTTCTTTTGGGTGTTTGCTTCCATATAAGATGTCTTGGGACATGAGAACATAATTCCTCCCTTATAAGGTCTTATGAGGACTCTTGAATCTTTATTCATTGTCTTCCCAAAGTCTTCAGAAGTCTTCAAATATTTTGCTTTGCCGATTTGCATGATTTCTTCTTGAATTACATCAAAACATCCTAGAATTGTTATGTTTCGGGAAAAACTAAAATTACATGACTCAATATAGCAAACATTACAAATGTCCTAAAAACCATCGACAATTGTTCGAATACTCCTCTATTGAGGATGAAAACTAACTGAAAATAACTGAAAAACATGCTAAGAATAATGTAAGATGGTCTGTCATCACAACCACAAATTATATGTAGCTATAATATATTATAGTCATTAGTCTATAGCTATAATATTTTATAGTCATTGCTCAAGATAGAAAATATCTTATACTCCCTCCATCTCAAATTATACGTCGTTTCGGGAAAAATAATTTGTCCAAAATTATGTCTTTTTACGATACGAATGAAACATTAATGTTCATTTTCCTATTATATCTTTAACTATTTACTACTCTTTCTTCTTTCAATTCTTTCAGTTATCTTTTCTATATTATTTATTAAGGACAATTTTGTAAAACAACTCATAATATCTCTTTTCCACCCAAAATTATTTACATTTTTTAATACATATGAAATACCCAAAACATCATATAATCTAGGACGGAGTGAGTAATAAATATTTTACTTTTTTTTTAGGGATTATAATAAATTTACTTGATAAAATATCATACTTTTAAAATTTTATGAAACTTTATATAATTGATTTACTCGATAAGAACCACTCTCTGTCTCAAATTAGATGACATCTTTACCATTTTTCTTTGCTTCAAATTATTCTTTTTCATTAACATATACTTTTATTTATTGCATTTCAATCATATATCTATTCCACTAACCAGAGACGGATGACACCCTGGATTTTCAAAATATGCACCTGATATTCTGTTTTATTTCTACATTGCACACCCTGGTTTTTTCGGTTTTTTCAAAATGTACATTTCTCACCTCATACATGTTTGGCGATTCAAGTTTTTTCTACGCAAGGGACTGACCAGCTATGCATAGACTGACTAGCTCTTTTAATTCTTGTTTGTTGCTTCCTTCTTTTATGAGTACGTTTTTGCTTTCTTTTAATCTTTTCCCAAGGGCAAAAGTGTGGACACAATGTTTTTGTTTACACGGTCTTGCTAATCAATGCTTTAAAGATATTGATTAAGGAATTTAATAATAAAAAATTTGTCTTGAAAATATAAACTTTTATTTTTGTCTTAGCAATAATCACCCTATTTTTTGTTGCAAACATACTAATTTTAACGCCTTAACCAATGCCTCAAGAACACTCATTAACATTCTCCTTGTTTATAACATGATAAATCATACTCCCTCTGTCCCGCAATAGATAACTCATTTGAAAATGTGCAATTTTGACCTAACTTACTTTAACCATATTTTTATAATAATATACAAAGATAAATAATATCATATAAGATGTCGTTAGATTCATCTCGATGAGTATTTTCAAAATATCAAATTTTCATAATTTTTTCATAATTTTCATCTCGTTAGAGTCAACTATGTCATGTATTATGGGACGGAGGGAGTAATTATTATCACAATTAATTCTATTTTTCCTTTTTTCTTTTTATATTTTTCTTTCGTCTCTAGTTATCGTGACTATGATTAATTTCTTAATACAAATAATATTCCATCTTTTAATTTTTTTTTACCAACATTCCATCTTCTAATTATTAAGTAATAACTACTAAAATTTATAATTTGTCAAAATAAATAATAAGTAGTTTAGAGGATTGGATAATTTAACTAGTTTGAGTTAGAAGATAAAGAGTTAGAAGCCTTGAGTTTAAACACAGACAAAAGAGAAAGAATTAATCTTACAACTAATTACTAATTTTTTTTTTAAAGAATCTAATTACTAATATTTGTCAGTAAGAAAAAGCAATTTTAAATAACACCGGTACCTTGGTCTGGTGATATAACTAAAAGACTAATTTATTTGTAAGTGCAATAATTTTGAGACTAAATTTTGACCGTAAATAACACACAAGTTAGCATAAGGACCAAGTTGTTTAATATAATTCAAATTTTATTATATTTTTCTTTCTACTTGAGCAGGGTGAGTTACCTTCTCTATTTTGCATTTGTGAGATTTCAATTCTTAGCTTGCTTTCTACATTGGTGGAGTTGCTAAGTTGCAATCAAGCTTTTGAGTGTGTATTAATTATAACCGCAATTGGTTTATATAAAATTAGATGTCTTATGCAAGTATTTTCTAAAATTGGAATTTTTTTAATTTCTACGAAAGTGGTGCATTTATCTTGAATATGCTTTTGGTGCAACTCCTTACCAATGTAGTCACACAATTTGTTAAAACTAATTGTCCTTAGTCATTGATCTTTAGTTGAAACAATGTAATCACCAAGACAAAGAAGTGGGTAGAAGGACAAAGGGTACATGCACAATTAAGAAAAAGTTAGGATGAATTGAAATACAATAATTTATTTATGGATCATGTTAATCAACATCCCGGACACTAGTTAAGCAATTAAAAATGGAAAGAAATGTCAAAGTTAACATTAAATGCAACACTTTTTCAAATTTTAAAAAGTAAAATATACAATTTCCAAAAAATATACTTCTTTTTATATATCCAAAAGTGAGACGTAGTTTAGTGCAGCATATGCTGACTTGAACATCAACATTATATATTTAAACATATTAGTATTTCAATCACTTTAACTTTGTCACTTTTGTAGATATTATGTCGTACTCTTGAATTGAATGTTGTAAGTTTGTTTTCAAATTCAATCTTTGAGTTTTAGACACAAAATTTGTGTTGTTTTCTTTATAATATACCGATATATATATACACACACACACCTCATCCATTACAAAACGCAGGAAGTGGCTTTATCCATGTAATCGGATTTAACTAAGTCTGGTTAAATCTTGGAAGAACAAGGTTCTTCAAGAAGTGAATTATCATTTAATTATGGAAATTAATTCACTGTTTTCCTTTTCATTTTTGTTAATTATCGATTAACATTCATGATGCAATTTAGTCTATGGTGTTTGCCCTTGCACATAATACCAACGGTGTTCGTCTAAAACAATCATATTCATTGGTCATAAATTAAGAAAAAATATTATTAAAAATTAGGATTTTTTTTAATAAAAAATCTGGTCTTAAAAATTAGTTTCAAAAGAAAAATAACCAATTTTTAATATGGATTTTAAAAAAATCCAGATATATTTACAAACCAAACATTATCCATTTATAAACCGGTTTTATAAAATATCCAGTTAAATATCCGTAACCACATTTATAACTGGTTTGGTAATAAAATATGGTTATGGTTATCAATCCAATCCATATAAGTGGTTTATAAATGGTTATGATTTGGTTGGTCAAAATATCCGACCATGCACACCCCTAACAGGAACTCAAGCTATATAATATGGTGAAGCTAATTTAATCAAAGAATAAATAAATATTTGGTGAGGCTAAACTCAGTCTAACATAATGCCAGTTCAAAAGGATTACTGTGGTATATAGGAATTCTTTGTTTTGCATTTATAAATGGCAACTATACCCTATCAATCATCATAAAAATAAATTTTATAAGTATGAGACCAAGTTTCACGTCTCTATTATTTTTCATCATTTTTTTTTAGGTTTGTACGATCTTGTACCAGATCTTCGTTTAGTTATGATGATAGCACCACTCTCACTGAAAAATGATATAATAACATTTTTTTGGCATATTTAATTACTGATCGTGTCGGTGTATTGTAAAATGATGCAATTTGTCCTTCAAATTCACACACAATTTCAGACCTGGCAACCATATGAAAACAAAATTATAGGTAAATAATGTAGAAAATCACCAACAACCATTGACTTTTGTTACAAGAGAGTGCCAAGTCATTACCTTATCAAGATTGAGTCACGAAGCTGTGAGTGGATTCACTAAGATCACGACTAGTATAAAAGCAGCAAGTCACTCTTGTGTTTTATGCACCAAACTCATAAGTCACTAACATGGCTTCCTCAAACTTCCTAGTGTTGCTTCTTTTTTCTCTCTTTGCCATTCCTCAGGGTCTTGCCAATTATGAGAAGCCTCCGGTTTACCAACCACCGGTCTACAAACCCCCCGTTGAGAAGCCACCTGTGTATAAGCCACCAGTAGAAAAACCTCCAGTTTACAAACCACCGGTAGAGAAACCACCAGTGTACAAGCCACCAGTTGAGAAGCCCCCGGTCTACAAACCCCCAGTAGAGAAGCCTCCTGTTTACAAGCCACCAGTTGAGAAACCACCAGTATACAAGCCACCAGTTGAGAAGCCCCCAGTTTACAAGCCACCAGTAGAGAAACCACCAGTGTACAAACCACCAGTTGAGAAGCCTCCTGTTTACAAGCCACCAGTAGAGAAACCACCAGTGTACAAGCCACCAGTTGAGAAGCCCCCAGTCTACAAACCCCCTGTAGAGAAGCCTCCTGTTTACAAGCCACCAGTAGAGAAACCACCAGTGTACAAGCCACCTGTTGAGAAGCCTCCAATTTATAAGCCACCAGTTGAGAAGCCACCTGTGTACAAGCCCCCAGTCTACAAACCTCCTGTAGAGAAGCCTCCTGTTTACAAGCCACCAGTAGAGAAGCCACCTGTGTACAAGCCTCCGGTCTACAAGCCCCCAGTTGAGAAACCACCAATTTACAAGCCACCAGTTTACAAGCCTCCAGTCGAAAAGCCACCAGTTTACGGACCACCTCACCACCCATAGTACCCTCCGGTAGATGGTACTACCCGTTTTTAAAGCATGCTTTTAAGTAAATAAGTTAAATAAGAGATATATAAAGTTTCCAAAGCAAGGATCATATATTCTTGGATATCTTCAATTCAATCTTTTGTTTACAAATGCTATTACCAAGACAAGAGTGTGAAAGAAAATGGTGCCATTTGTACTTCAAATTATGAATAAGAACGTTATGATGTGGTACTTCTTAATTTGTGTTTGTTGACTAAATTGGACACAGTATACTTTACTTAATTCCCTATCATATCAGTAAGGTGCATGAAAGTTCAGTCTTGAATGGTAGACATAACGAATAATTAATTTATGTTTGAATCTCGAATTTACTAAATTAACGAACTTGTAATTTCATTGGAATATACTTGACTCAGTGGTAGCTTTATTTCAACTTGGAAAATGTCCGTGATATGACAATTTTTCCAAAACAAGTACACGTTAAGATTCTTGAGAACTTATACGTGAAAAATCATTTTGGTGCTTAAAGTTTAATGAGTTGGACAAATTATTCACTCAAATATGGTAATGATAATGTAGTCTCTTAAATTATAGAATGCCATTTAATTTAGTTATCTTTTCAAAATTAGCATCACATTTCGCAAGGTTTTATATTTGTGTTGATGCATCGATCAGTTAAGATAAGGATCACGAAAATTAGGTTTTTGACTTGGTTTTGATCAATGCTTCCTGAAGATATGTTTTTGGTAGTTGAACTAAATTGAAGAGATTAAATTGGTATTTTACAAATTTCAATGATTAATTTCAAGGACTAAAATGATGATTCGCTCAATAATTATTGTGACTTCTTCACTTTTGTATTTATTTTTAAGTAAATATTTAAAAAAAATGATGATATTAGCTTTGACACAATAAAAATTCAATCAATGTTGATTTAGCTATCAATGCTACAGATCCGGATGTATGAGTACTCCGATCAATTTAATTTTGTCACTTTTGTAGTTATTTTGTTGGTTTACGCTATTAACTTGCATCTAGTGAGCTTGTTCATAGCTTCATTGTTTCAGTTTTAGTGATATGAAATTTGTGTTGTATTCGATCTGATTTACCTCGCGATATGAATAATATCTTTTTTTAGTCAAAATTGATCATGTCGGATATGACATCATTGGGTTGATAGTGTTGAACGACCTTTGAGTAAGAAAATGTTGAACCAAAATGAGTTTTGTACAATGTCTTTGAAGTTTTGATAATAATAAAGTATGAAAAGAACTATTGGATCTGCTAATGTATCTTCAAGTATGCAAGACCATAGATTAAAATTCGAAGTATTAAATCAAGTTTTGGTTCTGAAAGAACAAGATTCTGAACATATACAAGAGCATCTGCAACTTATGAGAAGCTGAAGATTTGGATCAGCCTTTGAAGGTCAGAAGCATATGAAGGATTGAAGACTCTGAAGGTATCCAGACTCTAAAGGACACGTCAACATCAGAAGACTCTGATTGGTTTTGTCTTCTTCTAAATGAAGGTCACTATTAGATTCTGATGGAACCGTTTGTCTTCTTCTGACCACATGCCCAAACACACAGAGAACTTCAAGGATAATTGGAATGAAACAGATAATTCTAGTTGAAGCAAAGGAAATTCAAATTATCTTTTTATCGACATTAACCATATTAAGAAACATTCTTACGTCTCTGATCAAGACTCTCAAGGACTCTAATTTATGCGCTAACACTCTCCAACGTCTCTTAGATTTCCTACCATAAGGAACTGAGGACTTGAAGAAAAGTAGAACTTTCTGTATATTTTACACTCTCAGAATCTTAGCAAACTAAAGACTTAAAATTTCTTAACTTTATATCTTAGAAATTTGTAAGTCTTAAGATTCCAATATGAATTGTATTGGTTACACCTCTGATTGTATATAAAGTCTAAAACCCAAAGAATTTTTTATTTGACTAAGTTAGATTGTAGAAGTCTCTTTCAATTGTGATTGAGCAGAGGAAGTCAATTTCTTGTGTGATTGAGAATTGGAAGTGTCTTACTTGTGTGCTTGAGCAATTGTATTCTTAGTGATTATAGTAAAAATCTCTTCGAAGTGCAAGGGGACTAGACTACTCTTGATTTGTGAGAGGAATTAGCATTGTGTCCTCTCTCTCTCTCTCTCTCTCTCTCTCTCTCCCACTCTCTCTCTCTGTCTGTGTGTGTGTGTTTTTTATCCGCTGCATATTTACTCTGTTTCAGACTATGAATTGAACTCTTTTTTCAGCTTCAGACTTTGATTAGTTTTGCACACACTTAATTTTTTTTTGAATGAGCTAACACAATTCAACTACCTTGTGTTTTTCTCACTTTCAATTGGCAGGGGCGGAGCCCTTCATGGGCTGGGGTGGGCCACGACTCACCCGGAAAAATTATAAAATCAACATGTGTAGCTCTAACTTGCGAGATTTTAAACAATTTTGCTATGATTTTAGTGTTCGGCTGATCCAAATCCCTACTAATCGGTTTAGTGGTCCACCTTAAAAATTAAAAAATTAAAACTTATAGGTCTATTTTGCAAGGTTTTAAACAATTTTTCAACGGTTTTAAAACTTAGACTTGGCTGGTTAATGGAGGTTTACAAACCTTCTAATTTTTTGAGGTTTCAAATCTCTTTTTTATTGCCTTGTCAACTGAAAATTTCCCCAATTAAGAGTTGTATTATACAAAAAAAAATCATAATTGATTTTTTTTTTAAAAGCATCCACCCGAGCTTTTTAATGCTGATTACTACTTTAATTTTATGTTTACATATTATTGTTTATAATTTATTTTAGCTGCCCACCCAAACTATTTTTTCTGGCTCTGCCACTGTACAGTTGGTATCAGAGCACCGTCTGTGCTCTACGCTTAACCATGATATATGCTGAAAAGACCCTTGGTACTGCTGCTGCTGGTTCCGTTGCAACCATACAATAGCACTTCTACCTCTGAAAAGAACAATTATTCAGCAAGACCTCCATCCTTCAATGGAGATGTTGCTCAGTTTTCATGGTGGAAAGAGTAAAATGTATAGTCACATCATAGGTGTTGATGATGAAATATGAGATATCATTGAAGATGGTGTCGATTTTCCTTTTGATCTTGAAGGAATGGCAGTGGATATGAAAAGTCTCACCGAGGCTCAATGGTGTTGAAACAAAATGGGTTTTGTATTTGCCTCTGAAGTTTTGATGATAACAAAGTCTTAAACCAATAATTGGATATGCTAATGTATGTTCAAGTTTGTAGGACCATAGACTAAAATTTAATGTATTAAATAGAGTTTTGGTACTTAAAGAGCATATGCAGGAGCATTTGGAGTTTGAGAGAAGTTGAAGTTTTGGACCAGACTGTAAAGGACTTAAGCCTCTGAAGGCAATCATACTCTGAAGGTCAAGAGCATTTGAAGACTGAAGAATCTGGAGGACACATATGATTTGTCGTCTTCTGAAGAAGTCGCTATCAAACTCAGATAGTACACTTTGTCTACTTCTGACCACGTGTAGAAACAAACAAAGAATTTCAAAGACAATTGGAATGAAACAGATAATTCCTTTGTAAGCAAATGAATTTCAAATGTCTTTTATGCGACATTAACCAAATCAAGAAACATTCCAACGTCTATGATTAAGCTTCTCAAGGTACAAAACCGGAATACTCTAACAAATAGGGCAACAACATGATAGGTATAATACTCCCTCCGTCTTAAAACAAATGTTTCTTTAGAGTTTTACACAGTTATTAAGAAAATGATTAATATTGTTAATTTTAATGGTAAAATGTGTTTCATTTACAAAGATACTTTTATTAATTATAGTTAGTGGAAAAAATAATAAATGTATTCAAATTGTAAAAGAGACAAGTAATTTGAGACATAGAAAAATAATAAAGAGGACACCCATTTTAAGATAAAAGAGTAGCCTTTTGATTCATCAAAATATTTTACCAAAAACATGGAACAACATCATAGATCTCAACAGTTAGCATCAAAATCAACAAATTGGAGAACAAAATTTGCAGCAAAATCAAATACAATTTCAAACACAAGAATCTAGAAGAATACGAGTTGGAGTCATCAACATAATCAAACCCATTTCTCTAATGTCGCCATGAATTGATTGTCAGATTACTATGTGTTCTTTTTGGCTCGATGGTATCAGTAAATGAGATCAGTAAAAGAAAAAGAAAAATAATTTGTTTCTACAATTTGTTGTTTTTATATGGTAGCCATTTGATTAATCTAATGGGTGAGATTGGAGCAACATAAGAGGAATCCGGAAAGTGGCTGCTGAGGATCTGAATCCCATTTGACGTGTTGTCGAAGTGTGTCATGATTAACATGGTACACATTTTTATTCAATAACATTAATCATTATGCTTCTCTAAAAAAACATTAATCATTATTCTAAAAAAACATTAATTTGATAAAAAAAAACACATTAATCATTATGCATTTTAATGACTAACTATATGATATGCTTCCACTCCAAAATTCATGATTAATATCTCACGTGTTTTTATTAAATAACATTAATCTTTTTGACAAACTAAATGATTTCAGATTTTTAATTTAGACATTAATCATGATTAATCTTTTTGCATAGCAATAATTATGTCCACTAAATTCATGAATATTGCGTTAATTTACCATTTAAAAAGGCTTAGTGACAGATATGAATGTCAATAGGTACCCATGGGCATGGACAATATGATACCCATTTATGGTCCGTGGGATAAATATGATACCCATACATAATCCATAAAAAACTCATGATTCTTACATAATCCATAGGATATGTTTTATGATGTTAATGAACTGAAAATGGTGAACTTAATAAGATGAATTAAAAAATTAAAAATAAAATAAGTTACTAATGAGGAATATTAGGTGGATTGTAAAATTTCCTTCAATATGGTAACAACTTTTAAGTAATAAGATAAGAGAATCGGATATGGATACCCTAGGTATGGATACAATCAAATTCGTGTCTGTATCCATATAAAAATGGGTAGTCAAATACCCGTTTATTATACACGTGGATACCCGTTTATCTACCCGCCCTGTACCCGTGACGGATATTACCCATGAGTACCCGTGGACATGGGTATTTTTGCCAGCTCTAGTGACAGAGTTTGTTGTTTGCTTGCCTTACACTTATATATAATTTTTTTGTATATAAATAGAGCAGTTGTTGAATGTCACAATTTACAAATACATTTAAAACGTCATTTCATAAAAGTTGTACTCTTAAAATAGGTATATTTTATAATAGTGTCACTTTCTTAAGTAAAGTTCTAAAACATCTAAAAAAATATGAATATGGCATGGCATGGCATGGTTTGATTTAATATATGAGTAAAATAGTTTTACCATACAAAAAAACGTGTTTTTTCTACGTGGCTAAAATTTGTACATTCCGGCGGTTTTAGCCGCCGCTATACAGATTAAGCAAAGATTAACCAAACCAAAGATTAAATATAAAGGACAAAAGTTATAAATGATTAAGAAAAATAATACAAATTAGTCCAAAATTAATAAATTCATATATAGCATTTTAAAATCATGAAGAAAAACAAATCAGTAAATAATAACAATATATCTGCAATAAATCAAAGAATCTAATAACACTTCAGATACAAGCTTCGTGAAATTAAAAAAATTATAATAAAAAAGAGAAAAAAAGAAAGCAAAGAATTATCGCAATAACGACAGGGAAATTTGTGAAGGTAGAAAGAGAAGAGAATGTGAGATCCGAACAATCTTTTACTGGATTCAAAGATGAAGGTTTTGAGGGTTTTGAAATTTTGATGGTTTGTTGTTAAAGATCGAGGAATTTAGGGTTTTGGAATTTCGATTGAAGATGGGTTTTGGAGGAATTGATGTGTTTCAAGCTTTGCGTGTTTGTGGATTTGAGTGTTTGAAGTTATGGAATTGAGGGTTTGGGTGTTTTAATCGATGTGTCCTACTTTCTGAATTGAGAAAAAAAGATTATGTGTTGAGAAAAAAAGATGAAGGTTTGGGTTTTGGTTATAAAATATTATGTGTTGAGAAAAAAAGAGCTAAAAAACGATGGAGGGTTTTGTAAAAAATTGGAAAAAAAGGGAAGTTAATGTGCCAAATGTCGTGGTGTTGGAAAAATTAAAAAGGTTAATATCAGCAGTCTAAAATGCCATAATATACAAGGTACATTGTTAAATTAAATTTTGTAAATACCGGCGGTCGAAGTTGATGTAATGTACAATAAAAAGCGGTAGTTAAAAAAAAAAACTCCATCGACACTTAAGTACCGAGGAGCTATTTCATACTTTTTTAATTAACCACATCAGTAGTTAATTACCGCCGGTTACATTCCACGACAATTAACTGTCAATGGAGGTATTTAAGTAATTTATAGGTGTTTTTTCAGTCAAACATGATGTGTCAACAACAATTTTGATTCTCTTCACTTCCTTTATTCACGTAAGTAATTAAACAAATCATTACTAAATTAGAAGCAAAACACATAATAATATTGATAGTAGATGGCTAGCTTGTACGGTTTGTTTGCATGTAGCTTGATTCGATAAAAATATTAAATTAGATTAGATGAAGTAAGATACGCTTTTGAATGTACGAATTACAAACTATCCGTAGTAGCGGGAAAGTAAAGAAAAGGTACCAGCAGAAAACTATATGCAGTAACATAACACCATATTGAATGGGAGGTGAGTTTCTAAATGATAGCATGAAATTTATATTTAAATGCGAGTTAATGCAAGTATTAGTTTTAACTCTATTATTGTTGATTTAAAGTTACACAACATATTTTTTTGGCCCACTCAGGATCATTTTACTAGCTCTGCCATTGAAAGTCATTATAAAATATGGCCAACATTTATTAACATAAAGCTCAAATTGATCAAGCCCATTTTTTTAAACTAAAGTTTAGGTGAGTTTGATTCCGAGATCTCATTAGGGTTAAGATAGATTTTAAGGTTCAACGAGTGTTGACAAATACTAAATCGTCTACCCGTGCTACCACACGGGTCATAAACATTTAGAAATTATTAAAAATACAAAATCATACGTAATACACACATCCAATGATGCACGGGTCATATCGTGCGTAACAACCAGTAAAATGACATTTCATACTAAAAGATTGTCATAAACGAAGTCACATTATTAACATTGATCCACATTAATCATAAAATTATAATAGTCAATTATCTTTTGGAAATCATACATAAAACATACACCGTTTGACGTTAGCATCATTATCATCTTCATTGGTACCAATGTCTTCAAACCTAACGCACGGGTCTTTTAAAACATAGCTTAATGTAGTTACAATATTGTAAACAAAATCATCCTAACATGCACCTCAACGACATTTAGAGTTATATCAAAGATTTCATTTAATTTGCAATATAAAATCCTGCGTCTCAAACACCATACATAGAATAGTGTAGAAATTTGCAATGTAAAATCTAGATGAACTGCATAGAAGATTGAACATAGTCCCACATTTTACATGATACTATCAACTCAAATAATAGGTGATGACCTGTTGAATAACATCCCCTCATATTTAGCCATATTTCATTTCACAATCTTCCAAATTAAACCTGCATGAGGTAAGATTGATCATGAAACCACATTTCAACAAACAAAAAGCAATGCTACTTATTATAAACAATAAACCCTTTAAATATGAGTATGATAGGAAGTTAGTGAGACTAAACAAAGAGATATTAGGAAGCTTGTGAACATACAAATACTAAAGCTATGGGAAAAACATATCTATGGCAGTAAAATGACATTGGTCTTGCTCTCTAATGCATTTTCGTAGTCCAAAGATGCAAAAGAATTGAGTCATTAATAAATTTTTTGTATAAGTGACTTAATAATGAATGCTAAAAATGTGAATGAATTAATATGGACCGATCATTTTCCATGTCAATGTGTTTTTATAAAATTATCTAAGGGTGATTATATGACAATGACTCCCACCTCCAGCGAGAATTTTCTGAACCAATGCCAACGATTTAAATACAGTTCAATTATAACTTTAGCTCAAAATAAGATTGTAGACCGCAACAAAGCTATAAATAGAATATATAAGCTTACTCAGATGAAAAGTAAAATAACAAAACATGTTTCTTACACTATACATCAAACTTTATAGAACACCCTTTTAGAGAGAATTTTGTTGAGGTGGCTTGAAAAAATAAATTTACAAAGTAAACATAGATTTTTAACACACCAGAAAAGTCTTCAACTAATTCACATGAGCCAACTTAGAATAAACTTATCGAAATAAAGATCAATGACATTGAAAAATGTTAGCGGCTATAAAAAGCCTAAAGGAGTATTGTTCAATGACATTCAAAAAATTCTAATGATCTCTATATTATGTATAAAGGCACCATTGTATAGCCATATCTTAAACATACATGCCACTTTTTAGAATACTGTAGCATTTGTTTGAACCGAAGACACACAACTTTGACACACTCTACAACAAAAACTTCCCTTAATTGTTTTCGGTGCCACAACTTTCCCAAAAGAACTCCATATAGTCATATTCTAATCTATCTTAATTCTCATTAGGAATTCAGTATATAAAAATAATAGAAGAATACTAACTTTATCATCAGTATTGGCATCCGTTCCAAAGACCAGAAAAAACTCAAATCAACTTATCATTGATTTACATTCTACAAAATAAAAAATAGAAAAGGAAGAGTAAGATGAGAAATTATAATCCGTGAGTTTGATTCTGAGATCTCATTAGGGTTAAGATAGACTTTAAGGTTCAGCGAGTGTTGACAAATATTTTCATAAAACATCCATAAAAAGGGTTATTATGTTGATAGCAAGAGTAGAACCCACACTTTTACGGGGTATGAGTCAACTCCAAACCAAATAAGTCCGTCTTCATTTGCTATCATGTCCTAATTTAAACCACAAGTAGATTTGTGTCCAAAAAGGGTGAGATATGTGATTATAAAAAGATGGGTAGTAGGAAACAACAGAAGTGAGACACACATGATATTTTTCGTTTTGTTTTGAAGGAAGGATGGTTATAGCACCCCATTAACAAATAAATGTGTTGTACACGTTGGTACATCAATAAACGTATTGGAGATAGCTAAAACATGTCTACTCTTAATGCACGAGCAACCTCATTTGTTTGTCTCCGACTAAACTCAACATAAGAGCTTTTGAATTGAGAAATAAAACTATGATTACAAGCTGATAAAACATATCTGAACTCCGTAGCATCCTCTTCGAGCTTGTTGAAGGAATCAACCATAGTTTTCGAGTCAAGCACAAAATCAACATTATCAAGTTGCGAATCTTAAACCCAGTTGATGGCATGATAAATTCCAAGTGCTTCACCCAAATCAATAGTACACATAAGGGATAACAACCAGGGTCTTCTTTGGGCAAGAGAAAACAGCCTTATGGATAGGGAGCCTCAAATATTTATAGGTTTAGTATTTATAGGTTTAGGAGTATATTGTTGGGATGTAGTGTAAATTTTGCTTTGTCTTGTAAACAATGTTTAGTCGGAAATCATCTACGACACATATGTCAGACTAGATTTTTAACTTTGAGAGGATCTCTTGGAAGTTTATTTCTTTGCATTTTAACTTATGATTTTTTTTTTATTAAAGCCAGTGACTATGATTTTTTTTATTGGTAGCATGTGTAAATTGATAATTAGTGTTGATTAAAAAAATATTAATGACATTATAGGTATTGAATTTTATAAATCTAGCCGTTTATGTTTTTATATTATTTTAAGCTAATATATTAAAAAAATATGGAAATTGAATATCTGTAGCTTTTTTTTTTATAGATAGACGAAATGATAAAGCCATTATAAACTCACACACATAAGTGGAGGTACCGGGGTTCGAACCCTGGTCATGGCATCCGGCCTAACAATTTCGACATTTTTGCCAGTTGAGCTAGGACTTCTAAATGAATATCTGTAGCTTTAATAAGTGTAAGGTAGGCAGACAACAAACTCTGTCGCTAAATCTTTTTAGATGATAAAATAATCTTCGTAAAAGAAATATTTATGAACCTAAAAAACATAATGATTGCTATACAAAAAGATTAATCATGATTCATGTGTAAAATAACAATATGATATTTAGTTTGTCAAAATGATTAATGTTACTCCTCCACAATCATGATTTAGTTTTGATGATAACAAAGTTTTAATCATAAATTTTGAAGTGGAAGTATATATCATATAGTGAGTCTCCTTCACAATTTTTTTGAAAAAAAATTGAAATTCTATCATGTGTCATTGAACTCCATAATGATTAATATTTTTTTAGCAAATTAATGTTTTTTTAAGTAATGATTAATGTTTTTTTGAGAAGCATAATGATTAATGTTATTGAATAAAATGTGGACCATGTTAATCATGACACACTTCGGAAACACGTTAAATGGTATTCGGATCCTCAACAACAGCCGCTGTCTTTTATTTTTTTTTTATGGATCTCATTTTACCGATACCATTGAATATCATTGCTTCAAAAGGAACTTTCCGTTTCATTTCAATTGTCTTTGAAATTCTTTGTTTGTTTTTGCACGTGGTCAGAAGAAGACAAAATGTATTATTTGAGTTTGAAAGTGACTTCTTTAGAAAACGACAAATCATACATGTCCTCCAGAGTCTTCACTCTTCAGAGTCTGATCACCTTTAAAGGCTTAAGTCCTTCAGAATTTGGTCCAGAACTTCAGCTTCTCTCAAATTCCAAATGTTGTTGTATATGCTCTTTCAATACCAAAACTTTATTTAATACATTGAATTTTAGTTTATGGTCCTGCACACTTGAACATACATTAACATCTCCAATTTTTTGTTTAAGACTTTGTTATCATCAAAACTTCAGAGACATAGTACAAAACCCATTTTATTTCTCACCATTGAGCCTCATTGAGACTCTTCCTATCCACTGCCATTCCTTTAGGATCAACAAGAAAATCGACACCATCTTCAATGATGTCTTCGGTTTATCGATTTGATAGGAATAAGTTCCATAATAAAATGGAATAACCAAACTATATTGCACTAAGAGGGAAAACCAAACTTCGTCTCACGTTTGGATATATAAAATAGAGGAATGCTAGCAACACTCATTTTTCAACACTCTCTATCACTCACTCTTTTATTAGATGAAATCAATGTATGTCTCACCGCTTTGTATGAGCTTTATTTCCAAAGTGTAGAACCACAATAATTTAAACCAATAAAAGAGTGAGTATTCGAGAGAGTATTTAAAAGAGAGTGTTGCTAGCACTTCTCTATAAAATATGAGTCTTGCTAACCAGTGCACTCAGGACAATGGTTGAGGAATCTACAAATATAAATTTTGTTTTTGAAAATATAAGATGTTACTTTTGATAAAGTAATGATTGCACAACTTTTTCTTAAAAACTTACTTGTTTTAGATGTTTAACCATTGTCATTAAAACACTTGTTAGCATTCTCCATAAAATATTGTATTTCACCTAACTTTTTCTTAATTGTGCATGCACCCTTTACCCTGCACCCACTCCTTTGTCTTGGTGAATACATTGTTTCGACTAAAGATCAATGATTAATGACAATGAGTTTTAACAAATTGTGTGACTACCTTGATAAGGAGTTGCACCAAAAGCATATTCAAGATAAGTGCACCACTTTCGTAGAAAGAAAAAAGAGGAATGTTAGCAACACACATTTTAATACACATTTTTCAACACACTTCCTTTGATTGGTTAAAATTCACATGAGACCTACTAAATCATGTGGGTCCTATATACATTTGGTGGGTCTCATGTGAATATTAACCAATCAAAGAGAGTGTGTGTTAAAATGTGTGTTGTTAGCATTTCTCAAGAAAAAAAGGTCAATTTTAGAAAATACTTACATAAGACATCTAATTTTATATAAACCAATTGCGGTTATAATTGATACACACTCAAAATGCAAAGAGTTATTAAGTGAAGTAAACGTAACAAGAGACAAGAGTCACTCTTGTTTTCTTTTGGTAAGGTGTGAGAGCAGTCTTGAGTTTTTACATTAAATAATAAATTGCAATTTTGAAAATTTTGGTTGAAAAATCAAAATAAATCGAGACATCTTAGAAATTCTATGAAATTTAATAAATATTGTATATGTTATTTTATATAAGCATCTGTAAGAAATTAGTTCAAAATTCGATTTCTAGGCGATGTTTTTGTTGTTTTGATTTCTTGTGCTTTGAAAATTCATAATTAATTCGTCTCTTGTCCAAAAATTCTAATTTTATGTGGAAGACATTATTTTAATGTCTTAAATAAGTGAAAATATCACGAAAAAATTTGACCGTCACTTTTATGGACTATATGCCTATAAAAATAGCATATTTTTTCTTTATTTCAGTCCACCAATTAATGTTTGCAAAAACAGATTTATGCAAAAATAATATTGTAAGCCTCTCTCTCATGTCTTTTGTCCTGCTCTTGATCTGAACCAACTATCAATTAACTTGTGTTGTTGATTGTCTATAGTTGACTGAAATTGATGACCTAGATCGCACAGCACCGTCATGCGGCAGCAGAGAATCCAGGTTCAAAAAAATGTCACATGATAAAAATTTTTGGCTTAAATGCACTTGTGGTTCCCTATGTTTGCCGTCGTAGCAATTTTGGCCCCCTAATAAAAAAAAATGCAATTTTGACTCCCTGTTTTTTGCAACTATGCTGAGAAGTCGCCACGTGTCCCAAAAAAGGGGTCAAAATCGCAACTTTTTTGTAAAGATAAGGGGCCAAAAGAGCATATTTTTCTAAACATGACAAAATTAGGGGGTTAAAATTGCATTTTTTTTGTTAGGGGGCCAAAATTGCTACGACGACAAACATAGGGGGCCAAAAGTGCATTTAAACCAAAAAAAATCTAATGACAGCAGCCACATGGCAAGAATTTGCCACGTGAGTGCCTCTTATGTGACTAGGCTATTAGAGGACCAAAATAAGAAGAATCTCGAATTTCGATGGTAGAATTTATGTTTTTATTTTTACAAGAACTATTTTCTTTATTTGAGGGAAAAAGTATTTGATGCCTTAAGATTACCAACTAAGCTATATATATATTTTTTACAAGAACTATTTTTAGACTTCAATTATATTATAGAGACTATTTGAACATTTAATCCTTTTTAGTAAAAGCCAAGTCATTGGACTTGTTGTCGAAGTGTGTCATGATTAATATCCCACACATTTTTTTATAAAAATACGGTACACATTTTATTGAGAGGAACATCAAACACATTTTTATTTGATAACATTAATTATTATTCTTCCTCATGAGCATAACATAGTTGGTAGAGATAATGCATTATTATATATAGAGGTTGTAGTTCAAACTTCAGACATCTAAATTATTCACCTAAAAAGATGAATTCTAATCACTAGTCTACTTAACAAAAAAATATTAATCATTATGCATTTCAATGGCACATGATAGAATTTCAAAAAATTTTAATATCAAAAAAATATTAATCATTATGCATTTCAATGGCACATGATAGAATTTCAAAAATTTTTAATATCAAAGGAGACCTATATATATTTTTTCGGATTTGTCTAAAATGTGTAATATTGCACATGTTAAAAAAACTAAAATTGGAAACCTTTTAATGAAAAACAACAATTATTTATTAAAGGGAAATGTTAACTTGTGTCATTAAGGCACATGTTAAGAATTCCAATAATAGAAATTATTTATTGGAAGTTGTGTTAATTTATTGCTCAAAATGTTTAATATTTAGTTTTTTCATTAAATTCTTACCATTAATGGAATAAAATTAATACTTAACATGTGCCCTTAGAGCACAAACTATCATGACCATTTATTAAAAGGATACATATTTAACATTGAATGCACAAGTTCCAATGCGAACTTACTTTTTTAAACTTCTTAATAGGTGCAAATTCGCACATGATAGAAAAACCTTTTTCATATTTATCTAAAATGTGATTAATATCTTAAGTGTTTTTATTAAAAACTAACACTAGTTTTTATATATATCTCAATGACAAATTAAATATTTTTTAGATTTTTATTTTACACATTAATCTTTTCACATAGCAATATTATACCATTTAGGTCTATGAGTATTGTGTTTACGAGAACAATAAATAGATCGATAGTTGAATTTTACAATTTATAAAGACAATTTATATGATATACGTAACACCCTATTTCCCGTGAGAATATTATAAATAGTAGTAGTTAGAATGATTATATTTTTATTACTAAGGATGTTACATAACTGGAACACTTTAACACTAAGTTAGCAATACCAAATGCTTACTTAATAAAAATTGCACCTTCATAGAATTGGTTGTCAAATTATTTAATAATAATAATATCTCATACTTGTTCTCTGATATTCATAAATAAAATAAATAAGGTTCTCATAAGCAATTCAAATTTGCAATCCAAGACATATAGTCGTTTTCCCCCATCCCTAGTATTACAGGAATCAGAGTACGCAACGTCTACATTTTTATTTTCAACTGCTAAAAGAAAAGAAATTGATGCGAAGCATCTCCCTTCTCCACCTTCTAATGTCCCAAAGCTACTCTTCATCGACCTGAGTGTCTGTACTCACGGTACAATCACCATAAAGGAAACAAACACAAAAAATAATAAGGGTTGACAAATTCTGCCATAAAATAATAATAGGGGAAAGCATGCATTTCAATTAAATAACAAGAATAAAATCTCTACTATCTCATTAATTATCGATAGTTATTTAGTATAATCTCTCATCTTCACAAATCACTACAGCACACTATTTCTACATTCTCAAACACAAGCACAAACATCGTCATATACAATGCACATGGACACTCCTAATGACCTATATGAACGTGGTACCACACCTACTCTCCTTTTTGCCAGAGTTATGTTATTAGACTTTTCACTACATAATTTGTTAGAGGTATGTCACTGGACTTTCATTGCATAATTTGCCAGAGGCATGTTACTCGACTTTCACTACATAACAATGCAAGATATCATGCCCTAGACTCTATATGAATACAAAGAAATAAATTCGACAATTATTGCACGTATACACTTAATCACATAAGCCACATAAGTATGCAAGTGTCCCTTTAAATACACGACATCACGACAAAAACAAATATATCACCATAGTTAAACGTCACAATTTTCATCATCAAATATTTATTCAACATTATTAATATCATCACCGTAATCATTTTAAAACTTTCCTAGTCTCTTCGCCAATTAACAGACTGCACCATCACCATCGCTTTACGAACCTAGGGGCTAATGTCAACCACACACTGATATCATATATTGATGTTATACTAACTAAGTCCCATAAGGTCATAGAATGGTGTAAACTAAGATATGTGGTTTATAAATCAAAAATAAAATAAAATGGAGCCATGGTGTTAGCGGTCTGTTATCAAAAAGTAAATATATTAACCTTGGAGCCATTTTAATAAAAAAATATGAGGTTTATAGAATGAAAAAAAAAAAAGAATAAACAAGACCCTTTTATTTTACTAGCCATGTTTTGCATCGGTTAACAAGAGAATGAATTATATATTGCCTAACTACATAAATCCAAGTCTCCATAGAACTAATGACTCTACAGTAACGTACATGTTTACATTTTATCCTTGAAAATCACAATCCTAATAAGCCATAAGAATTTCCATATCATATATTTTGATAGAACTACATTAAAACTCTCTACAAAATTAAGTTTTCTTATTTAGTTTCATCAGGCTCCTACCATCCATATGCCCATCCAACACTCATATTCACATATCTAGCTCCAACCAAAGAAAAATTATAATCGGCATCTCTAACTAGCTTCAATATTCCCCCACAAATTCATCTCTTATGTAAACTACAAGGTAACTTAATAGGAATTGGTTTCCAATAGTGCCTTAAATTCACGGTTCAGAGGGATGAGAATCGAAATCTGTTTCACGCCTCACAACTCTAAGGAGCACTGATAGTTTAATAACTTTTATTACATTCAATGGTTGAGAGTGACGGTTTAGGGTTATACTTTAACACCCGAATTTCATATTTTTAAATTAATTCTACGATGTTTAATAGGTGGAGTTTTAATTAATCTTATTGTTGATGCTTCATGTGCTTGAGTATTATTTTGTTGTTGAGAAAATAGAAATAATGATGTGGAGTTTAAAGGAACGAAGAGGAGAGTCCAAACAAAATAAATAAAGAGTCGTGGGTGTAGAAAGTAAGATTTTAATAAGTGGGGGAGGGGAGAAGTAAAAGAGTAGTGCATAGAAGAGGAAAATATCGTAATGGATGGCGAGCCCATATAAAAATAGGAATATTAGAAGTTAGAGGTCAGTATTTGTTGAACGTGAAAAAGAATGGAAAAGAGGAGCAGAGGAGGAGAAAACCCTAGCCGTCAAGAAGAGAGCCAAAAGCCGTAACTTCTGAAGAATTTGAGGTAAGGGGAAGAATCTATTCATCACTAGGGTTTATGTTTTTATTGTGGGGATGTAAAGAGGTTAGAGTAGATGTTGCAGTTATGATGTGAGATTGTGAATCAGAGATTGATGATGAACTAATTTAAAGATGAAGTTGAAATAGGAGAATTGAGGGTTATTGTTGTTGTTGAAAGATTAAAATTAAAAATAAAAAAAACCAAGGTTAGGGTAATTAATTTGAGAATTTGATAATGTGAAGAGAGATGAAATTAAAGATGGTTGACGAACGAATTAAGAAGGTGATGTTGAAAGATGAGAAATCGCTGAGAGAAAATTGAGATTTTGAGTAGAAGTGATTTTGAGTGTTTTTGGAAAATAAGTGATTATGGGATAATTTTTTTTTTTGGGATGTAAAAATATGATTTTACAGAAAAGTATGATAGGATTAATTGAGTAGAATGCGTAGGCGAAAACGGAATTGAAATCGGGTTAACGGTTGAGTTTATACGAACGAAACGGCAAAACCGGAACTGTACAGAGCTGCAGCGTAGGTCACTGGCTACTGCTTGCCCACGCCTGGGCGCAGATTGCCAGCGCCTGAGCGCAGCAAGGCAGCCCCTCATGGGAGACTGTTTTGTTGTGCCTTTGTTTTCGTGCTGTCAGAACTGTGAGTGTTGCGTTCTTGTGACTTTTTGACCCTTTTCTAATCCGAATTGAGCCTAGGTGTCTTTATGAAAGTTGTAGGCATGGATGTTAGTTTTCGAATTCCTTGGTTCTCACCTCAATAAGACATCCACAACGTGAGTTATGACCAAAACACTACACATGGGTCAGCACGGTCATGTTATCTACCTAGGTTCAACAAAACCAATCTTTCCACCCTTCTCTGTACTCAATTGGATTTATATATCTTTATGAAAAATGTAGATAAAGGTGTTAGATTTCATTTCCCATTGTATGGAATCCATTAGTCCCTCTAGAACTTGAGTTATGATTTAAACACCGCACCTAGGTGATGATGCGTTGTTAATGAAATTTTAGTACAATACTTTTAGTGGAGTCTTCAACATCTATAAAAGTAATAGTGATTTTAAGAAAGCCATTAGTGTGTAAAGTAAATGCAAGGACCCCTAAATTACATATATAGATGAGGGAGTGTGTTCGAGCATAAGTAGGAGTGATTACGTCAAGATAATAACAAACTTAAATATGAACCGAAGATAATAGTATATGAGAAATTAAGAATGTCAAGATGACTTGGAAATAGGTAGTGAAAGATAATATGGATGATGCTACGAGGAATATTAGTAGAGAGGTAAACACTTAAAATGAGAATGGAGAATGTGGTATACTATTAGAATGAATGATGTAGTGATGGAGAGAACAAATGACGAGAGTAGATTCCAAATGTAGTAATGAATAACAAAGGAATGTGATGTGTACATATGCTTGTGTAAGATGTTTAATGATGAGAGGTTACTGTCGTATGATGAAGATCTATGTTGAGATGATAATTGTTGAATGGTGATGATGAATGATGTAACAAAAGATGTTTGTGAATGACGAGTAGTACCGATGATGTATCTTGTTTAGGGTGACAAGTAAATGATGAAGTGGGTTATGTTGCGAGTAGGAGTTAAAAACATTGGGTAAGGTCGGTGGTGATAATAGCAGTGAGAAAAGATATCCAGTTAAATAAGGTTTATAAGAAGAGAATTCAATAGAGAAAATAGTGTGGGTACGCGGTGAGTCTAAAAACACACGATTTAGTAAAAGGGGTGTAAGACGATGATAAAAGAGGATATGAAGTAGGTGCTTTTCCGAGTAACTGATGAAGTTATACATAATATCCTTAAACCAATAATGAGTTTAGGAATACCGTTAAGTGAAATAGTAAAAGAGCCAAGATAGTTAAAGAACTTAAGATCAATGTTAAATAGTAACGTATAAGGTGTAAAAATGAATAGATAATATAGTAGTCTAATGTAGATGATTGTAAACGATGAGAGGGTCATTAAGACGAAATGTAAGGGAAGATAAGGAGTTGTATATTAAGTAATGAAAGATAATAGGGATGATGATAACGATGAATAAAACGGGAATCGATTAGAAGAGTGAAAGATGAATCAGAAAGAGGATAAGTCGTAATCGTTATAATGGTTGACGATAATAATAACAACTAGTATCGAGAGAATGAAATCTTGAATTATAATGTAGTCTTAGTGAGGGAAGTTGCTGAAGTCGAGATTAATGATAAGGTGAGATAATAACTTTAAATTAGAATGAAGTTAAGAGTAGGGGAATGGACAATGCATAGATGACTATGAACATCAAAACAAAGTAATAAGATATAAGATAGTTTTATTGAGTAGAATAAGTATGAAAGAGTTAATGGAAATGGTGAAGAAAAACCTAGTTATGTAGGGAGGGTAAGTTGTATGTAATGATAATGAATAAGAAAACATCTTCAGACTAGGAATGAAGAATAGGATATGATATCAGGGATAAAGTTTATAGAGAGCCTAGAATAAAGGAGAGAATAGAGTGTTCCCATAAAATGCATAATGAAATAAAATAGAGGGATGTTGACGTAGAAATGAGTCATGCGTAAGGGTTGAATTAATAAAGAGATAATGTGGTGATATAAACGGTTGATAGAGAGTAATGATAAGGAATCCATGATGTGATGAAGAGTGATGACGATTGATATTATATATATGAAAGTAAATAAATACAATGAGAAATTATAATGTTTATATTTTAGTGATGATTAGGATGACGATAACTATATCATTATTATGATGAGAGTGATGATGTTTATCTATGATGAAGTTAAGAGTGATGTATATAATGATGATGAGAATAATATACAGATAACGATGAAGAGAGTGATATATGATGATGATGATTTGTGTGTTTGCATTAGAGTCGTGCATTTTAGTGGGAGTCTTGCATTAATATGTGAATTATTTGAATATGTGTATACTTGTGTTACTTGTCGAATTTATTTGTATGCATGCATATAGAGTCTAAGACTGATGGAGTGCATGACTGATGGAGAAGTCCAATAACATACCTCTAGCAAACTATGATGAGAATAGTCCAGTAACTTTGGCAAAATGATGAGTAGGAGTGGTACCACATTCATATAGGTCGATAAGAGAGTCCATATGCATATATATAATGATGTTTTGTGCTTGGTGGTTGTAAGTGTGAAAGCGATGTGTTGTAGTGATCTGTGAAAAGAAGAGATTATGCATAATAACTGTTGAGAGTGAAGATATGGTGGAGATTATATTATTTTGATATTGATTTAATATGCATGCTTTTTCCTATTATTATGTTATGGCAGGATTTCTCACCCCTTATTTTGTTGTGCTGTTTTTCTTTATGGTGGATGTACTTTGAGTACAGATACTCAGGTTGAAAAGGAGTAGCTATGGGACGTTTTAGAAGGTGAAGATGAGGGGATGCCCTCCGTTTAATTCAGTTACTAGTAGTTGAATAAGCATGTAGTCGCTACGAGCTCTGATATTGTAACACTAAGGTCGAGGATGACGATTTAATTTTTTTATTGCAGTTTGAGTTGAATCTTGGAAACTTTGTTATTTTCCCATTTATGATTATTGAACGACAAGTATGAATTTATTAATGTGATCACTGAATAATTGTCTTCTTCTCCGGTGGATTTATTTTAAAAGAAAACATTTTATCGTTATTATGTGATATAAGGTCGAGTTTTGTAACATCCTTACTATTAAATATATTCTTATTATTTAATAATTATCGTTGGGAAATAGAGTGTTACATATACCACGCCACCTTGTACAGTTTTTCAAAAACAATATTGATACCCTAAGAAACACCCTTATGATGAATAAAATTCACCCCCTTACCTCGAATTCGTTGGTTAAAACATCCGATTTGGCTTGTTTGCAATTCGGGTTCTGTCTTCTTCTCTGCTTCTCTCTTTTCTCCTTTCACGTTCAGCCAAAAAGAAACTGACCAATCTATTTTCCTAATGTTCTATTTATATTCAGGTTGACACTAGTCTTAAACTCTTCTAGTGCTAGTGAATATTATTTTACTCTTTCTCTCCCCCACTTATTTAAATCTTACTTTTTGTACACTTGCCACCCTTTATCTATTTTTGTTTTGTGTTTCTCCTTTCGCCTCACTTTATTCCTTGAGCCACTTCTCACTCAACAGTATTACTCTAATAATTTCTCACCACGACTCACAACATAATAACACGACAACAACAATAATATCAATCAATTCACTTATTATCTGCATTTAAAATAATAATAATATTAAACTTAAAGTAAAGTGGAGTGTTACAATATAAAGTACATACTTTCATTCCAAAAGTCATTTCGTAAAAGCTATACCTTAAAATAATTATATTTCATCATAATATCACTTTCTTAAGTAATAAAACATCCCAAAAAAATATGTAGATGACATGCTATATATATATATGAGTATAATAGTATTATATTGTTAGTATTTACAAAAAGTCCCTATAAAAATATGGCCAACAATTGTAAAAACACAGGTCAACATAGACTTTAAGACTCAGTGAACGCTAACAAAGGTACTTATAGAACACTCATAATAAAGGTTCTTACGATGACATCAATAGTAGAACACACACTTTTATGAGGTACGAGTCAACTTCTTACAAATTGAGTCAATCTTCATTTGCTATCATGTCCAAATTTAAACCAAAAGTAGATTTGTGTCCAAAAAGGGTGGGGCAAGAGAATATAAAATATGAGCGACAGAAAACAGTGAAGGAGAGACACGCACAGGAGAGTTTTATTTTTATTGTTTTTAAAGGAAGGATGATTGTAGCATTTCATTAATAAGAGAATGCATTATACATGTTGGTACATCAATTAACGTATTGGAGCTAGCGAAAAATGTGGTTACTCCTATTGCATGAGAGACCTCATTTGATTGTCTCAGACTAAACTTGTAACACCCTAAACCCCATATGTAATAAACCATGCAATTAATTTAATAATTCAAAGAGTTTTGGTGCTACGTGTACTGTTGGGTATTTGTATTGGTTGCATTATTGCTAAAACAAATATCCTTGTATGTGTAAGTTGGAACCAATGTTCCAACATGTGTTTAGGCATCTCTGTAAGATGTTGGATACGATGTTCCAACATCCTGGCACGGTTCAGTGTGTCTGGGTTCATGCCTATTTGTACGTGCGCCCTTTATTGTTTAAGGAAACAACATTTCCTTATCTTATTGACCAAGCAACATGCATATCTTTACAGAATCAACTGTGGAATATTTCTAGAGTATTATTTTTATTTTAGGAAATATTTGTTATTGGTTGGAACGATCCTAAAGATGTTCCGACATTTTAGGACTTTCCATATTTGTTTCTTATTCTTGTTTTGCAGATTAGCTGAACCGATCTGCTTTGTTCAGAAGGCCAACTAAGTATTTGGCCCAAGCTGCTTCAGTATATAAACAAGACTTCAAGACCTAATTGATGATTCAAGCCATCATACTAAAAATCTCAGATTTTTAGGGTTTTGAGTCTACATGTGCTCTACTCTTGTATCGTTTGTGATGCAAGTTTAGAACCTTTTTGTGAGCCTTTCTTGTATCGTCTGTGATACTTGTTTAGGACTGTTTGTGTGAGTTTGATACTCTTGTGTACTACACCGAAGTTGTGAAACAAGGGGTTAGTGGTTTTTTTTTTGAAGGTAACTTCAACTTTGTGTTTGTGTTCAGGTCTGATAGGTCACAGAGGCTGTGACTGACCATTAGGATAGTGAGATGGGATCTCAGATCTAGGAGTTCCTAGGTTGAAGTCTATACGGGTAGGTCCTAGGTCCTTAGTGTAAACGTGGAGTTTGCTGAGAGCTATTGAATAAGGACTACACTAGTGGATTTCCTTCCTGGCTTAGTAACCCCCAGAGTAGGTGTGTTTGTCACGGAACTGGGTCAACAAACTCATTGTGTTCTTTACTTCCTTGTCATATATTTTTCTGCATTTTATTTGTTTATTTGCTTGATGTTGGAACATTAATCGGAACATCTGCCTACTGTGTGTATGATGTGGAAACATTGCATAAAACATTTTAAAAACTGTATGCCAAAATTACATGTACATTTTCTCAAAACATGCATAATCTGATTTTCATAAAAACTCGCAGCGGAAAACAGACATCATAAATATCTCAACAACATGTAATAATCCTTAGATACATGAACAACAAAATCCAACACCATGTCTCAAGTCTCAAATACATAACCATAGTCTCAGCAAATAAAATCCAACAATGGATAAATGACAGAAAATATAAATGTCCGACACCCTAATCAAAGCCTAACTAGTCTCCGAGCAAAAGGTAAAAGAGGTAGCTTCCAAGCTAATCCTCGAGTACTCACAAGTAAAGCAAACTCAGTCTTGCACGCCATCTACCCGTTCATACAAATAGGCAGGTGGTCAACCAAACGACCACGGGAGGTTAGATAATATTCCACATAATAAACATAATCAAATAAAGGCATTCAAGGATTTCAAGTTTAGCACATTTACATATTCATTCCTAGAATACTAACTCTATTTGGAAATTATAATACTTCAATCATAGCATATCAAGCATATTCATTTTCATGATCAAGTAAATAAAACTTCTAATAAAGTCATCCAACAATGAATCATCACATCAACATTATTTATCAAGTATACCATGATAACCAAGCAACATATACAAGTCCACCACTCCATATAGTTACGACATTTACCAAATCACATCATCCACATAATTCACCAAGTCACATAATTAAATATGACACTTTTCACATATCTCAAGTGCAGGTAATGCTTTAGACTCGACTCTACATGCATGTGGTACCATTTGAATGTCGGAGGTAATGCTACCGATTGATCTCTCTATATATTCTCCACATATAGGACTTATGAATGCATGGATGTCAAATATTAACTGATAATGCACAACACCAATTAACTCTTCATATTCTCTAGATTTTTCACGACTGTGCATTATCAAATAATACATCAACACATCAACAACTATCACACACTTAATAATCTCTACATATTCATCATCAAGTAATTATCTCCACATATTTATAATCAACAATCATAAACAATTGTTAAGTAATCATCATCATAAAGAATCATCTATATCATGATAATTACCTATTATACATCAAACAATCATTGGTTCATTCTTATTTCATCATGTTATCATGGATACAAAGTCATTTGCAAGTTACTCGATCATAAACTCTCGTTTTGACCAAGTTCGTCTATTTTCACAAAATCGTCTATTTTCAATCTTCCTCAATAAAAGTATGGTTCCATGTTCTTACGCATCATTAAAACATCCCTACATATCATCTATCATCAAGGTTAATCAATTATAACATTTCAATTTCACAAAGTTCCTTCATTTCTCAAAATTCTCCATGTTCATCTCATTTTTTCTCATCTTTCAAAGTCAATTTATTTCAACGGTAAAATCATGTTAAACCACTCCTATAAGTTCAATTACACTTCATTTAATTAGGTTTAGGTGTTCGAGATCCATTGGTGTGCTTAAAAGTACCTTAAAACATGAAAAATCAGAGTTTCCAGGCACTGCACGGTTGGAGCACAGTCGTGCCAGTCATGCAGGTAGTGAAAACGCGTTTTTGCATTTTAGCGTGTAAAATACCGTTTTGAAATCTTTTTCCGACCCCAATTGCACCAAACACTTAGGCCATTGATACACACTCAAAAACATAGTTTCCTAACTCAAAACAACTTAATCCAACTCAACCCAAAATGACTTATTTCACAAAAGTGCTTAAAACGACTTTTTTACTCAAAAACCTGATTTTCACCTAAACGATTTCACACCCAAAACTTTTAATTCAAAACTGAAATTCTAATCACTCTAACTCAACACTACAACTTCATTAATCCATTTAAAATCATTAAAATCAAACTTATCCTCTTTTGACCCATTTTCACAAAAATCACCAAGGACATCATCATTTTCCCCAAATTAAGCTAAAATCTCACATTTAACATCATCGAATTCATGAATTATCATCACTAACATATACCAAACAACAACGACATCATCATTAATCAACAAGGACATCATCATTTTCCCCAATTTAAGCTAAAATCTCAAAGTAATCACTTCAACAGATATCAACAAAGAAATTTAAGCATCAACAACAAGTTTACAACTAATTTCACATACCAAAAATCACCACTTAATTATGAGCACGAAAATTAACATCCAAAATTATCAATTTCATAATTCATTCAAAACAAATAAGACACATAAGTGAAAAACACGATTATAGCTTATTAGGTAGAACAAACCTATCCCCCTTACCTTGTTTCCTCTTAAGCTAAAGCTAATCCACCAAACTCTTCACTCCTCTTGTGATTCTTAGCTCTCCTCTTTAATCCTCTTCACTTGGGTTCTTCTCTTTCTCTCTATCTCCACTTCTCGCTTAACTCTCTCTATTCTCTCTAGCCACTTTGTGAGAATTGTGTGAAATGAGTTCTAACCTTAGTTTTGCACTGGTGTTATCTTTATATACTCCAATCTATTGGGCTAGGTTATCTCAATTCATAATGGGAATAATGACTCTTACCAATTAATGAAAAGTTACTACTCACTTAACTCTTAAGACATCTCATTAGTTATCATCTCGAAATAATTACCTCAAGTTACTACTAACTTAGTAAAAATAACTATTCATACTAAAAACACTAACACACTATTCCTTCCAAAATTACTAATTTACTCTCGCTCCTCAAATGATCAAATTACCCTTTGTCCTAAAATACCCTTTTCGACTAAAAATCCACTAATCCCAAATCAAACACACAAACAAGCAATTAAACACATATAATAAATATATAAAATAATCCTAGAAAAAAACGGGCTGTTACAAAACTCACCACGAGAGTTTGTGAACTGAGAAACAAAACTAAGGTTACAAGCTGATAAAACATATCCAAACACTGTAGCATCCTCTCTGGGCTTATTGAAGACATCCACTTTAGTTTTTGAGTCATGCACAAAATCAACATTATCAAGTTACAAATCTTAGACCCAATTGATAGCATGATATAATTTGCGCTTCACCCAAAACAACAATATACATAAGGAATAACCACATGGTTTTGGCTAGCATGAAATAACATTCATTCTCCCTCAAACACATACTATACACGTTATATATTTTTTAGTAGAAACGACACGTCAATTTTGTTGTTATTCTTGGCATATTTTTCAATCATTTTTATTTAGTGTCAATATAAAATATAGGAGTATTAGAACAATTGCCTATGGTTTTTGAGACATTTTGTAATGTTTTCTATTTGAGTCATGTAATTCTAGTTTTTCCACAAACATAGCAATTTTAGGGTGTTTTGATGTAATTCAAGAACTTGGTTATTTGAGGACTATTGTTCTCAAGTCCGAAGAAATCTTATATGAAAAGAAACACCTAACAAGACGAAGAAACAAACGATTATGCATAGTAAAAAGCATTGATGTGCCCCGAGCATGCAGTCATGTGTCCTGGGCATGCACCATGTGCTTGGGACATGGTTTTTACACTCAGGCGCCCCATCCATGTGCCTTAGGCATGCTGGGAACAGGTTAGAATTTCTTTTTCCACTTTTTAGTGGAAAAGTCTAGTTTGTCAGCCCTAACCCAGGTGGAAACTTGCCAATAAATACAAATCCTCTCATTCATTATTTTTAAGTCATAACAGAGCAGTTCAAGAGGAAGGCAAGCACTAGGAGCTTCAAGGGAGAAGTCTCTCCTCACTCTAAGCCTCTAGGGTATGTTTTATTTCTTTTGTAATTTGTCTTTAGTTATTGATGGTCAGATTTAGGAAAGTGTACCAAATCGTTTACCAAGTAATAAAGTAATAAGTAGAGTATCGTACCCACATGGATTGTCGTTTCATGTAGGCAACTTTGTTGGGTATTTGTATGTTGGCCTCACTTTTGATAAAACAAATATTCATGTATGATGTTGGATATGATTTTCCAACATCCTGGTACGGTTCAGTGTCCCCTGTTTGTGTGGTTTGGTTTTCACGAGCCTTATCTTTTTAAGGAAACCACACCTTATTTCTTGCTCACAAAGTAACATGTTTTTATCCAGAATCAGCTGGAAGATTTGTTCCTAAAGTATAGACAATATTTTAGGGATCTTTGGCGATGTATTTGGTGGTTCCTAAAGATGTTCCTACTTTTTTGGAGTTGCTATATTTGTTACTAATTTGTTACGTGGATCGGTTGGAAGATCTACAATTTTCTGAAGCCCAACAAGACTATTTAGCCCATGTTGCTTCAGTATATATACAAGACTACAAGACCTAATTCAGTGATTCAAGCCTTCATATCAAGATTAGAGCTTTTAGGGTTTTGAGTCATTTGTGTACCTTTTCTTGTATCTCTTTGATACATGATAAGGTCTGAGTTTTAGTTGTTAATTGTGAGCCTTTCTTGTATCACCTTGATGAAAGCTTAGGAGTGTTTTATTGAGTTGTAAGTTGTTGCTACTCCAAAGCTTTAAAGCACGAAGGTAGTTTATTGTTTGAAGGTAACTTCACCATATTGAGTTGGAATCTGATAATCACAGGGGCTGTGATTGATTGAGAGAAGTGAGATGGGATCTTAGATCTAGGAGTTCCTAGGTTGAAGTCAAGACGGGTAGGTCCTAGGTCTAGAGTTGTAAACTTGGAGTTTGAGGAGAACTTAGAATAAGGACTACACTTGTGGATTTCCTTCCTGGCTTGGTAGCCCCCAGAGTAGGTTTGTTTGTCACCGAACTGTGCTAACAATTCTCTTGTGCCTTTTACTTTTCTCACCTTTATATTTTCCTTGTTGTGTTTGTTTTCTACTAGCACGATGTTCTAAACATTACGTTCAACATTCGTATTTTGTGTCTGATGTTGGAACATCGTATAAAACATCTGAAAGCTAGCCTGTCAGAATTTCAAATTCCCATTACTTATATGGGAACAAGAAATTAAAAACAATTAAATAAAATAAAAGATAAAGAGGGGTTTTTTGCAATTTAGTCTGTCTGCAGTAAAGCAAAATTTTAGGAGTTAACCTCGTTTTGATTGCAGAATGGTAGCGGCAGTTAGGATTCTTTGAATCCCCTCTATTCATTTGTTGGAATTAATTAATGGTTAAACATTATTAATTTTTAACGTTTTCTATCTAAGTGATGGGTTTGTGGGATTTTACTACCTACCAGTTGTTAAGTTGCACCTACTAATTTGTACGTGTGGGGTCTTACTCTCTTAGATGTTTGGGTTTATTGTCCTCCAGCTGTTAGTTGCAACCTTACATAGGAGTTTCTACACGGTTCAGTGTTTAGGGTCGTCATCCTATAGAGAGTTCCACTTACACGCATAAAGGTATGTGTAGATTCTTATTTTCACAAAGGTATTTGAATCAACAACAGATATTAGGGTTTATAAATCTCAGTGTCCTAAAGGTACTCTCATTTATTGAATCTTAGAAGGACATGAATATATTTCCCCCTCGGTAGTTCTACAAACGGGCAACCCTATCTTGTCTACATTATCAAGGATGTAATAAGAATAAAGTTACTATGACGATTTAAGTTATGAATTCACTGTGTTTCCCTAATTACATGGCTCGTTTATGACATATCATCATATGACATTTTGGCTATTATTTTTAGTAATTTTCTTTGCATTTGAAGAGAAATAAGATGAGAGATATAAAAGTTGTTAATGGTTTGAGGAACATATTGTACTGTTTTTCACACGAGTCGTTGTAATTTACTTTTATCCTAAATCATGCAACTCCATAGGTATTTTGAGTGTTTTATAGTGAGGAATCATGTAAATCGATAAATCAAGACTTAACATGAAGGATCAAGGATAAGAAATTGAATACCAATGGTTCTTATAAGGTTGTTGAAGATAATAAAAAAGTGAAGATAATTCATTTCAAGTTCCTAGGAGTTTTCAGATATAAGAACGATCGAAAATGAGATGAAAATGCAAGAAATCTCACACGAGGGGCTGCCATAGGTGTCCACGTGCCTGTACCATACCCCTATGCGCCTGGGAAATCGTTCCTTGCTGCCTCAGGCGACCCTGCATGTGCCTCTAGTCACCTAGGTGCCCAGCTGCATGCTATAAGTTGATTTTGCTTGTTTTCTAAGATAGATCGATGCAAAAAGCCCAATTTTCTTATTTTAAACCCTAAGTAACCATATGATATAAATTGAGACCCTTGTCCACATTATTATTTATTTAGAAATATTGACGGTCAAAGAAAGAGTCAATCATCAGAGCTTCAAGGCAGGATTCTTGCTTCTCTTGTTCTCTCTAGGGTATGTTTTTATAATGTTTTATTATGATATATGTTTCCAGGAGCAACTAAACCTCTTGTTTAGTTTGCTTTATCTTTTTAAGGAAGTAAATATATTTAGATTAGATTTGTTTTTATCTTTCCTTTTTTCTAGGTTAGTTTTATTTTTCTCCATATTCTTAGTTTTGTTATATTTTATTTCCATGCCTTATTCAAAATAAAACAAATATTTCCTTTTTTATTTTAGCTAAAATCTAGGATAGTTATAAATCTATATAGATTGATAAATTCCTTTTTAGTCTAATTCTCTACCGCAAGCTCTTGTTAAAAAAAAAATCTTGTGAGTTATTATATGTGTGGTGCAGCACGCACTTTGCTATTTGACCTCGACATAGGCTAAACTGAGAGAGCAATCCAAAAACGTATTCGGGAAGCAAGAGAAGTAGCAACCGTTCTATTACCAAGCTTAAGTGATTTCTCATCCGACAAAGAAGAGCTAAACATGGAACGAATCACAATAGGAGACTATGAATGACTTGACAACCTTGATGAGGTAGCTCAAGGCCGGTTTCAACCAGCAAACACTGTCTTCTTTGACATCAAAAACTCAGTTCTCACTTCTCTAAAAGAGAACCCATACTCAGGTAAGGATGATGAATAATGTAGTATTCATCTGACTAACTTTTTATAGTCATTCAATACTATCAATCTAGAGTCTCGGAGTTAGACAAATGAATTAGGTTGTTTGGATATTCTCTTAAGGGACGTGCCGAAGATTGGTTCAATGCACTGTCAAGTGAAAGCATAACTACTTGGGACCAGCTCAAAAAAGCTTTCTTCAACTGCTTTTTCCCAACTACCAAGTACATGGCAAAAATGTGGGAAATCTCCATTTTTCAACAAAAAGACAGAGAAAACCTCTATGATGCGTGGGAAAGGTACAAGTTGAGGGTTAAGGGGTGTCAAGGACACAACCAGTGATATTTTGAGCCATAGATATATTCCAATATATTTGGATTGCTAGATTTGCTCGAAATTTCGACCGTTCTCTACGAACTCTCAGTTGTATTGTCATACATACGAGACATTTGTTTTTGGTAACTAGAGCCTTTTTCAATCCATCCTTGTTATTATTATTTATCCTTGCGAAACTACTTTGAGCCTCCATGCATTAATTCTTTCTTGGTTACTTTTACGTTACTTTGCATCATGTCACAAGTTTTGAACCCTAATGATTATATATGTTTGATTTCCCTTTTGGAGTTAGATAGGTTAGTGAATTACTTGTCATGATTTGAAATTAAGTTTGGGGTTTCTATTTGGAATTAGCAACATCTTAAGCTTGGGGTGAGGTACTAGTAGAACTTGGTTATCATCAAAGAAAAAATGAATTGAAAAAAAGAGATAAAACATCAAAATGATGGTCTACACAAAAAAATAGAAAATCAAGAGACTTAAACAAACGTTTAGTCCGTTCAAAAAATAAAATAGAATAGGTAGTTCTACTAGTGCCCAAATTCTTTAAATTGGCCACATAAATGAAAGGTAGTACCTCATAACAACGGTTGTGACACCGTTTGTGAACGAAGTATTTCAAATAGGGAATTCTTAGAAACTAACTCCAAAGTGCTTGTTAGCCTACTTTCCCAAATATATCCCACCTTAGCCTAAGCCACGTTATAACCTTGAAAAGTCCTCTATGTGTGAGTGTGTGTGTGTGTGTGTGTGTGTGATAGTATATACCTTGAATGTCTGTTTAGAATTACTTCAATCTAATAGGAAGTTACAATCACACGACGACTGGAGTGTGACAAATGCCTTGACCAACCCCGTTGGCTTTAGGAGATACATACGCGTATCTTCAAACTGTATATGGTTGAAAGTAAGAGTATCTTCTCTAAGTTTGTTCCGCTTGCATGGAGGTGGTAAGCTAGTTAAGTCTTATAGTGGGAGGAATGATAATATGAGAAAAGCCTCTAGAAATTTATGTTTTATTCTTTCAAATTCATGTAAATTCTAACTTCTTGCTATTGTGTTGCTTGAGGACAAGCAACGATTTGAGTTTGGGGCTGTGATGATAGAGCATCATATGACATTTTAGCTAAGTTTTTTTTTACTACTTTTCTTTGCATTTGAAGACAAATAAGATGAAAGATAGAGGAGTTGTTAATGGTTTGAGGAACATATTGTTTTGTTTTCACTTGAGCCATTGTAATTCACTTTTATCCTAAATCATGCAACTTCATAGGTGTTGAGGGTGTTTTGTAGTGAGGACCGATGTAACTCGGTAATTCAAGACATCACGTGAAGGATCAAGGATATGAAATTGAAGACCAATGGTTCTTAGAAGGTTGTTAAAGGCAATACAAAGTGAAGAAAATTTATTTCAAGTTCTTATGAGTTTTCAGATAGAAGAAAGATCGATAACGGGATGAAAACGCAACAAATCACACCTGAGGGGCTTCCTCATGTGCCCACGTGCTTGTACCATGCGCCCCTGCACCTGGGACATAATTCCTTGCTGCCTCAGACGCCCCCGCATGTGCCTCTAGGTTCCTAGGCGCCTAGATGCAGGAAGAAAGCTGATTTTGCTTGTTTTCCAAGCTGGATCGGTGCAAAAATCTCAGTTTTCTTCTCTTAAACCCTAAGTGACCATATGCAATAAATAGAGATCGTTTCATACATTATTATTTATTCATAAACATTGAGAGTTAAAGCAAGGGTCAATCATCAGAGTTTCAAGACAAGATTCTTCATTCTCTTGTTCTCTGTAGGGTATATTTTTCTATTGTTTTATTATGATGTCTGTTCCCATGAGCAACTAAACCTCTTGATTACAGTTCCAAGATGAACCACTTTTTATTTTTTGGAATTTATTAATAAATTTTTTATTCAGTTTATGCTTTTATTGTGCTCGATTTAAATTAGATTATGCCCGTTCTTTAATGCTTTCTCAATTAGTTAAGTACGAATGTAACCTTGAGGATTGAACCGTAGGATAAAAGTAGGCCTTGACAATCCGAAATTATATCAGTTTCATTGGCTTTTCTAGTTATCACTACTTATAGAAAGTTTTTAGCGCCGTTGTCAGGGATTGTTGATATTTCAACAAGGTAATCGGTGAAACTTATTTTAAAAACTAGGATTAGGTCTACGTAAATTTTTCTTTTATTGTTTTTAAATTATCAGATTTTATCTTTTAATTAGTATATGGTAGAGATTTTTCTAGTAGTACTAGGGAGTTTGTTTAGTTTGATTTTATCATTTTTAGGAAGTAAATCTCTTTAGATTAGGTTAATATTCACTTGACTAACTTTTTAGAAGCCTGCATCACTATCAATCCAGATGGAGTCTCGTAGTCAAACAAACGACTTAGGTTGTTTGGAAACTCTCATAAGGAATGTGCCGAAGATTGGTTGAATAGACTTCCAAGTGGAAGCATAACTACTTGGGACCAGCTGAAAAAAGCTTTCTTCAACCACTTTTTCCCATATACCAAGTACGTGGCAAAAAGGAAAGAAATCTCCAATTTTCAACAAGAAGACAAAGAAAACCTCAAAGATGCGTGGAAAAGGTATAAGTTGTTTCTTAAGGGGTGTCCATGACACAAATTCTCAGCGTGAAATCGCATGTTTCTTCGTCCTTTTGTGTGTTTATTTTCATATAAGATGTCTTAGGATTTTGGATGAAAACTAACTGAAAATAACTGAAAAACATGCTAATAATAACGTAAAATGACCTATCATCACAACCTTAAATTATATGTAGCTACAATATGTTATAGTCATTAGTCTGTAGCTATAATATTTTATAGTCATTAATCAAGATAGAAAATATCTTATACTCCATGCGTCCCAAATTATATGTTGTTTTGCAAAAAAAAATTGTCCCAAATTATATGTCATTTTACAATACCAATGAATCATTAATGTTACTTTTTCTATTATATCCTTAATTATTTATTACTTTCTCTCTTCTTTCAGTTCGATCATTTATCTTTTCTATATAATTTATTAAGGGCAATTTTGTAAAATAAGTCATAATATCTCTTTCCCACAAAAAATAATTACATTTTTAATACGTATGAAATACCCAAAATGTCATATAATTTGGGACGGAATGAGTAATAGATATTTTACTTTTTTTTTTCTCTTCAGGGGTTATAATAAACTTACTTGATAAAGTATCATACTTTTAAAATTTTATGAAACTTTATGGAATTGATTTACTCAATAAGAACCACTCTCTTCGTCTCAAATTAAATGTCATCTTTACTATTTTTCTTTCCTTCAAATTATTTGTTGATTTAATGATATTAAAAAAGTATTTATTATTCTTTTTCACTAAGATATACTTTTATTTATTGTATTTCAATCATATATCTATTTCACTAACTATAATTAATAAGAATGTTTTAGAAAATGAAACATATTTCAATCATATTTCTGATCAATTTTTTAACAACTGTGTAAAACTTAAAAGTGACTCTTAATTTAAGACGGAGGTATAAAATAATCAATGAAGTTTAATATCTGCAAAGAGTTATTAAGTGAAGTAAACTTAACAAGAGTTGCTCTTGTTTTCTTTTGGTAAGGTGTGGGAGCACTCTTGAGGTTCCGTTGATTTATTTATTTATTTATTCATTTTTTATATTTTTTGAAAGTTGTAGTGGTTTAATTGGGTGGTTAGTTGGAGTAGTTTTCGTTTTGGCTCTTGTTTGATTTATTGATGCAGGTGTTTATGTTCTACTTGTGCATGGTGAATTACCTTCTATGTTTTGCGTTTGTGAGATTTCAATTCTTAGTTTACTTTCTACAATTGGTTTATATAAAATTAGAGGTCTTATGTAAGTATTTTCTAAAATTGTCCTTTTTTTTTTAATCTCTACGAAAGTGGTGCACTTAGCTTGAATAAACTCTTGGTGCAACTCCTTACCAATGTAGTCATACAATTTGTTAAAACTCATTGTCATTAGTCATTGATCTTTAGTCGAAACAATGTATTCACCAAGACAAAGGAATGGCTGCTAAGGTAAAGGGTGCATGCACAATTAAGAAAACGTTAGGTGAAATACATTATTATTATTATTTTTTTTGGTAGATATGAAATACATTATTTTATATTATCCAAAAGTGAGGCGAAGTTTGGTTTTCCCTTGATGCAGTATAGTTTGGTTTTTCCATTTTATTATGTACTTATTCCTATCAAATTAATAAATAGGATTTAATAATTGGTTTAACTAATGATGATTTGGACATCAACACAATATATTCAGATATATGAAGTATTCTTATCACTTTAACTTTATTATTTTTGTAGGCATTATATCGTGCTTTTAACTTGAATGTTGCGTCCCCTCAAAAAAAAAAAACTTGAATGTTATAAGTTTGTTTACAAATTCAACCCGAGTTTTAGACAAAGAACTTGTGTTGTTTTTGATATAATATACCGATTTGAATGAATAAATACCTTAGACGAAACACAGAAATTCAAGCTATATAAAATGGGAAGTTAATTTAATCAAAAAATAAGTAAATATTTGGTGAAGCTAAACTCAGTCTAACGTAACGCTAGTTCAAAAGGATTACTGTTGTATATAGGAATTCTTTGTTTTGCATTTATAAATGGCAAATTGGTTACTCAAAAAAATAAATGGCAAATTGGCAACTTTCCCTATCAATTATTATAAAAATAAATTTTATAATGTATGAGACCAAGTTTCACGTCTCTATTATTTTTCATCATTTTTTTAGAATGGTACGATCTTGTACCAGATCTTCGTTTAGTTATGATGATAGCAACCACTCTCATTGAAAAATGATATAATAACATTTTTTTTGGCATATTTAATTACCGATCTTGTCGGTGTATTGTAAAATTAGGCAATTTGTCCAATCAATTTACACATAATTTCAAACCTGGCAACCATATGAAAACAAAATCATAGGAAAATAATGTAGAAAATCAACAACCACCATTGACTTTTGCTACAAAAGAGTGCCAAGTCATTACCTTATCAAGATTGAGTCATGCAGCTGTGAGTGGTTCACTGAGATCGCGACTAGTATAAAAGCAGCAAGTCACTCTTGTGTTTTATGCACCAAACTCATAAGTCACTAACATGGCTTCCTCAAACTTCCTAGTGCTGCTTCTTTTTGCTCTCTTTGCCATCCCTCAGGGTCTTGCCAATTATGAGAAGCCTCCGGTTTATCAACCACCGGTGTATAAGCCACCAGTTGAGAAACCCCCAGTCTATAAACCCCCTGTAGAGAAACCACCTGTGTATAAGCCACCAGTAGAGAAGCCTCCTGTTTACAAACCACCGGTGTACAAGCCACCAGTTGAGAAGCCCCCGGTTTACAAGCCACCTGTGTACAAACCCCCAGTAGTGAAACCCCCAGTCTACAAACCTCCTGTTTACAAGCCACCGGTGTACAAGCCACCAGTAGAGAAGCCACCTGTGTACAAACCCCCAGTAGTGAAACCCCCAGTC
>Ga0228711_1000762_pt1 | contig 42900 bp, 26 predicted proteins | sample MedpolnodulmetaG_2_FD_177996 | JGI IMG/M metagenome (GOLD analysis project Ga0228711, IMG submission 177996) | Root nodule microbial communities from Medicago polymorpha collected in Santa Monica, California, United States - brown nodules | ecosystem: Host-associated > Plants > Roots > Nodule...
AAATTGGTTAATAAAAAAAAAAAAAAAGGATTCAAGTGGCAGATTATAAATTCCAGTTAAAGAAGAATCGTTCAAAAATACTCAAATATGAATATTTATTAAAATAGTTTTTAACTAAAACTTATTTACTTTATGATCAAACTCAAAATTACTTCCTCCGTTTCTTTTTAAGTGTCTTTTTAAAAATTTAACATAAATATAACGATGTGTATTTTTGCACATTTTCTTCCTATTATACACTCATTTTAATCTACAAATAAATTACTATTTTTTTGCACTCACTTTATCTTTCTAATAAATTTAATATGTTATTTTTCTCTCGTAACGAACAATTGTCAGTTATTATCTTTTTCTCAAATAAATTCCTATTTTTTTGTGCATTCTCTCTCTCATAACAAACAATTTTCAATTTTCTAAATATGGTGCACATATTTTTAATTATTTTAAGTCAATATAAAAATTATTTCAACTTCACATTAGTCAAAAGTTAAGAAAAAAATTAACTTTCTTCCAACTCCTTTAATCAAAGTTAAGGCTTCAACTATGACTTCAACCAATGCTAGTGTCACACTTGAATTTTTAACAATTGTTACTCATCTTATTTATAGAATTTTAACTCTTCTTGGAACCATTGTTTGGAAAAAAAATTGTTTAAATTTAAAGATAACAAGAAACAAACTTTGTTTAAGAAAAACAAACTTTGTTTAAAAAAAAAAACTTTAGTTTTCCAAATAGATAACATTAATTAGTTTTATCGAAAAAGATAAAAGTAATTGACAAATGGTATAATTGACAAACCGTACCCTTAAAATACCAAAAAGACAGTTAAATAGGAACGAATAATTCACGCTAAAAAGACACTTAAAAAGAAACGGAGGGAGTATTAGAGATAAATTTAAAAAAGAAAATTGTTAACATGTGTCTTTAGAGTATTGTTTAAATATCGTGATAACTTTTACATTGAAAATTATGTAGTTATGGCTTTTATATGTGGTTGAATTTTTTTTGAACAAGTCAAAATGAATTATATCAACAAAACCAAAGTAATCCCTTCAGCACAAGGCATGCCAAGGAGACTACTAAATGTATAAACAGCCAACCGAGTAACAACACAATGGTGCTAGCTGATACCCAAACACATGAGGGGATTCGACCACCACAATGAGTACCAAAAACAAAAGTAACTTGCCCACCATAAAGAATAATATTTTACTTTTTCAAGTAACTGATAACTAGTGCATTCCTGATTTTTAAACTGTCTATTATTTCTTTCATTTCACAAGATCCAAGAGCGTCGAAGCCATATGAGCTGTAAAAATTTTGCCACTTTCTGACCACCTGTGTAATAAATAAATTGGTAGAAGTGATCTTGAATAACCTGTGTGTCCACACCATCAAAACCGATCCAAGCTCGCTCCAACGATCAAAGGGAGGTGAACGTTGGGCACAATAGAAGCATATGTTGAGCGTCTTCGATGTGGCCACACACAACCGAGCCTCAATAAAGATGACACCACGAGTCGCCAATTTTGATTTTGTTGGTAAGCTATCACGTAGCATCCTCCACGCAAAAATAGAGTCGTCTTATACGTGGTTGAATTGTATTTTCAAGATAAAATTTTGTTTTGTGGAATTTTTAAACAATGTTCTAAAGACACTTGTTAGCAAAAACTCATTTATTTATTTTCATTTTGTGTTAATAATATTTGCACGTTTGACCATCTAATTTTTTTTTTTCTTCAAAGAGACCATCTAATTCTTTGTACCGGTAATTTATTTATATCAATGTTTGCACTTTATTTTTTATTCCTTTTTTACGTTCAAGACTTTTCCATGATTTTATGTAACAAAAGCATATAATAGAAAATGATGGTTGCGTATTATGTATGCAAAAAATGTAATGTATATGCAAAAATAAAATTTAAAAAAGGCAAGGACTTTTTTTTCAGCAAAAAGAAATTCGTTTATGAAAAACGGAAAATAGAAGACTAGAGGAACATAGACTTAACCCAATAAAATAACAAGGAAAGAAACAAAAAGCAAATTAGAAAAGATAATCCTATTACATAAAGGTTCCATTATGTATTTTTTAATATAGTCGTTCCCAATAACCACGTCACTATAAGAACCAATAAACGATATCAGAAAAGTCTTAACTCAATTGGTATGGATAATATCAGAAAATGTATTACTTTGTTGGTCTTTTGCTTGTTTTTTGACTTGATTCTCTGCTAAATATGTAGAATGTAGTTGTAGTAGAACTAAGAAAAATGTTCTTCTCCCAACAAAAAACACTCCATCCAACTGAATGGACGAAAGTACCCCTGCGTGACTTAAGTCATGCTAGATACTTTCAGCGTGAGTTAACTCACGCTGCGTGATTTAACTCACGCTACTTTGGCTGGTGGCGTGACTTAACTCACACTCCTTTCTGCACCACATAAAACATGTTTTTCTGACAAGTTTGGACGGTAGTCAGATGGTAAAACTTACTTTTACACGTTTTTTGACTCACCATAATGGTTAGATACTACATAGGCATCCATCCCCCATATAAATACTCGTCCAACCTTCATCATTTCTCACACCATCATCTCGCATTCTTATCCTCACTCTCTCCTCCTCTTCCTTTTACAACAACAGTGTTTTTCCATCGTTGGCCCTTCATAGAAAGAGACCTCTTTGAAAATTCCAGGGATTGTATGAACGGTCAATGGAGATGGCAACACACTACAAAGAAGTGCGGTTTGTTTGGGTGCAAGGTTAACATTCAATGTCTCTTTCGCCTTAGACACGAAACATATCTTACCTCGATCCTCTTCTCCCCCACCATCTATTTCTCCTTCTCCTTCCCTTTCTCCCATGTCACCTTGCACCGCTAGAGGTTTAACTTTACGCCACTAGAGGTTTAGCTTTACCCCAAGAAGTTTAGCTTTACCCCAATCCCCTTCCCCCTGCCCCTTACAGATTTTGCTTTACTCTGTCACCTCCATCTTCTTCTGAAGCAGATGTAGTTTTACCCCAATTCTCCTTCCATAGACAAGAAACATACCTTATTGTAAATATATCGATATAATAATAAAATGAGATTTTATGTGTATCAATTTTGTTCTTTTATTTATTTTTGTTTATATTTGCATTTATTTTATGATTTTGGCATCTAAAAAATATAATGTCTTCGAAGACTAATTAAACCCAATGTAAATTTGAATAAAGTTGTGTATTGAATAGATTCGAATAAAGTGGCACAAGTACACAAAATCAATTAAAAATTACACAATTTTATTTAGTTTTAATTTCATTTACATTACATTACATTCTCCCTAAATATATATGGTATCATCATGATGTTGGATTTAAGTTTAATTTTTGCAAGTTTGCGGAAAATGTTGGGATTGAAGTGTCATATACTTCGGAGATTTGCAACTTTCTTTGAAAAGTCAAAAGAATGAAGAGATCACAACACATGTATTCTAACAAATCAACTATATAAGTTCACACATTGAATCCCTTCATATAGGATGAGTATGGACGTAAAGGAATGAGGTGCATTTTCTTACGCCCCACTCATCCTATAGAAAGGAATTCAATGTGAAAACATATATAGTTGATTTGCTAGAATACATGTTGTGTTCTCTCCATTCTTTGACTTTTCAAAGAATTTGCAAATCTCTACTGATGACAGTCCGTCATTTCAAATTTTTAGAGTCTTTTTATGATATTTTTGAGTTCACAAGCAAGCTTAAGCAGCAAGAAAAGCAAGAAAAACTGAAGAAACAGAAAAAAGGAAATCGTGTCACGATTACTGAAAAACGTGTCACGATTTAGAGCTCTCAAGAATCATGCATTCGACATTGGTGAAAACGTGTCACGATGGCAAAAACATGACACGATTATGGAAACCCTAATTTGAGAGGTTTGTTACACAATGCAGAAACGTGTCACGATTTACTTAAATCGTGCCACGATTTTAGGAGAAGTTGTTGCCTATTTAAGCTGAAGACTATTCTGAAAACAAGAATTACGAATTGGAGAGATCAAAGTGTGATTTTGAGACCTAAAGACGGCTAGGAGGGTGATTTCTTCAACCTTCTATCAGTTCATGTATGTTTTAATTCCTATATTGATTATGCTATTTGTAAACTCGATTATATGTAGCTAAATCTCTTAGAGATTAGGTCTGAGATGATTCTGTGTAACCTAATTGAAACACGTTGTTGTGAAACTCTATCTACTGTGAATGACAATCTAGTTTTTATTCAATTCATATGTTCTTAATGATTTTTATATATTGACACCATATAAACATGATTTCGTGAGAATGAATGACTACTGACCATAACTTTCAACTTAGACCTAATTGAATTGTTCAAATAAACAGGGTTAGTCTAGGAATGGACAATCGTTCATTTGTGATATTAAGTTAACGTTCTTAAAACCTTCAAAGAGTATCAGAATACCTAAGGAATTAGGGGTTGTACTATGAGAAGAGGGTCCTAAGTCAAGGGATTGATTAGGGCTATTTTGTTAATCATCGTGAAACTAGAGAATCATCCGTAAGAAATAGGTGCAGCATACCAATTAGGGGAACTCAGAGGATTCGAAAGACCTGATTTCATCTCTCTCCTTATCTTTTCCAAAACTATCTTTATTTAATTTTATGCAATCAAAACTACTGCCTCGGGCACTAAAATGATTTACATATCCTAGATATTAACCTTATTGCTAAATTGAGATTAACACAGTCCTTGTGGATACGAACTTATAAATTTTATTACTTCGATAGTTTTAGTACACTTGCTAAAAGTCTATCAAGTTTTTGGCGGCGCTGCCGGGGACTGTTGAATCATTTGAATTTGGTAGTTTCGTTATTATTTAGGATTTCTGTCAGTTATATTTTTGTTTATATATATAAAAAAAATTACTCTTGTTGCTTTTATTTTATCTTGTGCGGTGCTATGATGGTATCCTTTTCTTTTTGTTGTATATGCGAGGTCAAGCAAAATACTATTTGATTTAGGATGGGAGATATGCCATCTAGATGCACATTAGGGGACTATGGTATAGGAACACACAGATGTCTTTATCACTCATGGGTTTCAACCGGCGAACCCAATTGCCTTCAACATAAAAAATTCAATTCCTGTGGGTCTTAGAGAAAATCAATATGATGGAGGATCACTTCATGACCCATACGAACACTTGAGTATATTTTATGAATCTTGTTCGTTCTGCTGCCCAGATGGAGTGACTGAAGATCAAAAGAAGTTGCAATTGTTCGCTTTAACATTAACTGGAAGAGCAAAATATTGGTTGCATGCTCTGTCTAATGGTACAATTCAAAAATGGAATGAGTTAGAAGAGAAGTTTTTGAAGCGGTTCTTTCCATTATCGAATTTGTTGAAGAAGAGGGCAGATATTAGTGGTTTCAAACAAGGTGATACATAATCTCTCTATGATGCTTGGGAGAGGTTCAGACTGTTATTGAATAGGTGTCCACCACATGGTTTTGATATACTGGACCAGATGCAAATATTTACACACGGGATGAATTTTCAAACTAGGATGCTCCTTGATGCCTCAGCTGGGGGTAGTATAAGAGAGAAAACAGACCTTGAGGTTCAAACCCTAATTGAGATCATGGCTCAGAATGAGTATTGTGTTAAGATTGAGTGAGATAGGAGTTATTGGAGCGAATGAGAATACTATTATCCTGGCTAGTCAGGCCTTGATGAGTAAACAAATAGAAGCAGTTTCGAAACAGGTACAAGCCATAAGTATAAGACAAGTTCAAGTCCAACAGATTCAACAACCACAAACAAAGCCAACCACACTTGAAGAAGTCTTGACGAGTTTCATCAAATTAACCCAAACCAACTTCCAAGAGATAAAGTCAAATCAAGAAAGTGTGCAAAGGAACAATGAAGCTTACTTTTAGAACCTTGAAACTCAAATTGGGCAGTTGTCAAAACTGATGGCAGCACAATCAAGGGGAGGTTATTGTGGCAATACTTCCAACAATCAAAAGAATGACGCATGTAATATGATTAGAGTGAGTGATGGGAGAGTAGCAACTATCCTTATGGGAGTGGATAAGAGTAATAAAAAGAAAGTTGAGTGTGAATCCAAAAAGGAGGGAGATAAAATAGAGAAACTCATAGATGCAGACTCCATTTTGAGAAAGTCTAAAAGTCAGCTCCTCAAGGATGGTGATAAGCCTCAAGTGATTCCATACTATGTGAAGTTGCCTTATCCTCATTTTAGTAAAAATAGGAGAATGTTGAATATCCAAAGAATAAAAATTGCAAAGTCATTGAATTGAGAACCAGAAAAGTGCTCAAGCAGGTGAATCTTGAGAGCACCAACAGAAAGGTTGATGAAGTGGATAGTAAAGATGAAGTTGAAAATGAGCAAGAAGAAAAAAATAAAAATCAAAAGGGAATGTTTGTTGAATCAAAGTGGAAATATCCACCGTAGGTGCGTCAAGCTTGATAACGTAAAAAGAAGCGCTTGATGGGAGGCAACCAATCCTTTTCTTATGTTTTTGTTTTCAGTATTTTATTTCTATTGTTGAGTCAAACAATTTTTCTTTAATTTTCATTTTGGATTAACTTAGTTGTATCCCCTGTGATGTAATTGAACTTGCACTTGTTTATTATTGATGAATTTGCTTGTTTATTGACCTTTTCCAGTCTAGTAACAAATATTTGTGCAAGTCGTATTTCAAAAGTTGATAAGGAGGAGTGACTTGATGTTTAAAAGGCGAAGTGTACGACAGTGCAAGATAGGTAGTCACAACTCCCAGAAATCTAACACTATAAGGTTCATGGCCAAATTTTATTTTTTCCAGTTTTACTTATATAGAGTGTTCCATGCAACTACATTTCTAGAACTTGCATTGTTTCTCTACTGTTGATTGGTCTTTTTCATATACACACTGAGGCAAAAGTGTTTGGTCTTGTGAGACTTTTGAAGCCTACCCTGATTTTAATTGTTATATTTTATCCTTTTTAATCCAAATTGAGCTGGTAGGTTTAGATCCTTTTTGTTCGGTGACAAACTACAAATGAAGCCTAGAAACTTTTAGAATTTAACCCAAATGTTATATCTGAGTTAGGCATTGTAGAATGTTGCTAAATAATAAGTTTGAGGTTGCTATTGAAATTTTCAACCAACTAAGTTTGGGTTGGGGGTACTAGAGAACAAAGAACATTATCATGAAAAATACACTAAAAATGGTGTATAAAAAAAAGGAGAAAGTAGAATGAAAAAGGGACGAACAATGAAAAATTTGAGTATCTTTAAACTCGATTGTCCCAACAAGTTACAAGTATTCTCTAGTACCTTTACAAATTGTTGTTTCAAGGGGTGAATGAGGGATTTAATTCATGCTTTAATTTCCGTAGGAGTGCCTAACTCAAATTTTGTGTAGCCTACTTATCCAAATAATGTCCCACCTTTACCTAAGCCCTGTTATAACCATTTAAGACCTCAAAGTGTGTTGTGATTTTGATTTTGATTGACGTTTAGAAACTTTTCAAGTGTATGGTAATATGTAGACTTGCATGTCGACTGTGTGTGAACCCTATTCATGTTGTTGCGCGGAGTTGTGAATTGGTGGATGCGTACAGGTCAAACTAGCTCATCTTTAGCTAGAAAGGAGTTGAACTTTTGGGTACTATCGCTTGATCAGGTAATTGTTATTTTACTGTCGATTGTCAATATTGCCTTGAGGACAAGGAATTGTTCAAGTTTGAGGTTGTGATGACAGTCCGTCATTTCACATTTTTAGAGTCTTTTTATGATATTTTTGAGTTCACAAGCAAGCTTAAGCAACAAGAAAAGCAAGAAAAACTGAAGAAACTGAAAAAAGGGAATCGTGTCACGATTACTGAAAAACGTGTCACGATTTAGAGCTCTCAAGAATCATGCATTCGGCATTGGTGAAAACGTGTCACGATGACAAAAACGTGACACGATTATGAAAACCCTAATTTGGGTGGTTTGTTACACAAGGCAGAAATGTGTCATGATTTACTTAAATCGTGCCACAATTTTAGGAGAAGTTGTTGCCTATTTAAGCTGAAGACTATTATGAAAACAAGGGTTATGAATTGAAGAGAGCAAAGTGCGATTTTGAGACCTAGAGACGGCTAGTAGGGTGATTTCTTCAACCTTCTATCAGTTCATGTATGTTTTAATTCCTATATTGATTATGTTATTTGTAAACTCAATTATGAGTAGCTAAATCTCTTAGAGATTAGGTCTGAGATGATTCTGTGTAACCCTAATTGAAACATGTTGTTGTGGAACTCTATCTATTGTGAATGACAATCTAGTTTTTATTCAATTCAATTGTTCTTAATGCTTTTAATATATTGACACCATATAAACATGATTTCGTGAGAATGAATGACTACTGACCATAGCTTTCAACTTAGACCTAATTGAATTGTTCAAATAAACAGGGTTAGTCTAGGAATGAAGAATCGTTTATTTGTGATATTAATTTAATGTCTTAAGACCTTCAAAGAGTATCAGAACACCTAAGGAACTAAGGGTTGTACTCTAAGAAGAGGGTCCTAAGTCAAGGGATTGATTAGGGTTATTTTGTTAATCATCGTGAAACTAGAGAATCATCCGTAAGAAATAGGTGCAGTATACCAATTAGGGGAACTCAGAGGATTCGAAAGACCTTATCTCATCTCTCCTTATCTTTTCCAAAACTATCTTTATTTTCTATTTATTTAATTTTATGCAATCAAAACTACTGCCTCGGGCACTAAAATAATTTACACATCCTAGATATTAACCTTATTGCTAAATTAAGATTAACACAGTCCCTGTGGATACGAACTTATAAATTTTATTACTTCGATAGTTTTAGTACACTTGCTAAAAGTCTATCAAGTTTTTGGCGCCGCTGCCGGGGACTGTTGAATCATTTAAATTTGGTAGTTTCGTTATTATTTAGGATTTCTGTCAGTTATATTTTTGTTTGTATATATAAAAAAGCAAGAATTAAAACTTAAATTCCAACAAAATAAAGACACTACATAATAATGAAAAACCTAATCATAATCTTCAGGTTATGGTAGAATCAAACTCTTTAGAATATCTTCAGGCGATCTCAACAACGTGACAAACATATCGATCTACGGGAATATGATGTGCTGACAAAAAATTGAGAACATGCTCCTCAGATCGTTGTTGTTCGTTAACTCTGGTTGACTGAACGTTATTCTCCCCTCGTCGAACATGGACGTTCATACGGAACGTATTCCACCCTCCTCATATCTCTGACGTTGAGTCCTTGGTTGATTTCATTCATCTGATCCTTGAGACCTTTTAACGTGACATTAATGTACCGAACCTTGAAAACTGATGATTTCCACCGTTGAAGTGTATGTAAACACTGAACAAATCAGCCATTATTTCAAATCTACACCATAAAAAATTAAACAATCAATGAAAAAATCATTCAAACATTTCATCAAACACTTGGAGTGTAAATTATACATAAACCCTAAAACTCATAACTACAACATAAACATGTAAACATCTAAACAATTAAGCAATATAAGTCATTTACATGTAACATTGTATCATTTCTTGCCAAAAAAATTAAAATTTAAACAAACCCTAAAATTAAAAAATTATAATTTAAGAGGAAAAGTCTAACATATAAACATAAAAAGGTTAGTGGTGTTTGATTATGAAAACTTACCTGTTATTGGAGTGTTGTTTGATTTCAACTTGAAGAAATTTGGATTAGGGTGATTTGAGAGAGATTTTGGTGATTTTAGATGTGAAAGAGGAAATGAGGAAATGAGCTTCTGTCTAACCTTTAAATGGACAAGCAGCGTGAGTTAACTCATGTTGGCCTTCAGCGTGACTTAACTCACGCTAGGGGCATTTTTGGAAGTTTGGTTGGGAGTGAGCAAAACTTGCTGGGAGAAGAGCATTTTTCTAGAACTAAAACTTGTACAATAACTAATTCAGTAGTGATACCTGGTACCTTAACTAACACAAAGTTTTAATCAGACTCGTGACAATGGGATCACTCTTACCTCCATGTCTAGCATCCATTTTGGCATGCCTTAAATCAAGATCAAACTAAGAATTTCAACCTTCTAATTTATCATATGCCCTAGTTTGAGAGTTAAGACCCACTTCAAAAACTTGCAACTATCATTCTTTTAAGTCCACCAAGCGTTGATGCAGGTCCTTTATTAATGGATTTTTTTTTGTGCAATACGTGAATCACCACTCCTAAAATCTCTACCTACAATGATATCATCAATATTAATACATTTTCGTGGATTTACCTCATAAGAAATTGAAAGAATTAGAAGAAGAAAAATGATAAATAGCAAATGATATGATAGAAGGAAAAAATAATAATAATCAGGGTCGGTCCAAGGGGGCTGCCACTAAAACAAAGGATTTGGGTCTTCAAATTTTGTAAGCCTCGTATCAGGCCACCAAATTCTTTTGGCTTTAAACATATTTTCGTGTGTCAAATTCTTTAAACATTTTCTCGTCTAACTCAATTAGTAGTAAAATTGAGAGTTGTAGACTTCTAACTCGTGTTGCAAGTTTGGTCATAAAGTAGTTACTTTATTGGTTATACATATCTTATTAAATTCTTTTGTCTTTGGATTTTTATGAATATGATGTTATATGCAAAAATAAAAAAGTAATTTATACTTGTGTTATAATTCAATAGTTTTTTTTAATCAATGTTATAATTCAATATTATATGTTTATATTTCGAGATTGAAGAATAAGTAAATAATGTCTATATGAAATATAATTTTCAACATATATTACTAAAAATTAAATTCCTGTTTTTAAAAAGTTCTTGCACTTATAAGCTTAAGTCTAACGAAGGAGTTAGGCTTTGGTAGTCTGATTAATCAATATTTGAATATTGACTGGGAGCGATACCCGCATTTAGTTTTCGACATGCCTCAAGTAAAATTATACACTTAATATTATTAATTTTTATCTTTTCATGCCAACACACTAAAAATGTCTTAATTTAAAGTTTGATTTAGACCTACAAATACATTGGGTCGACCCTATTAATAATTAAGTGATATTGTAAAGTAACTTTTTTTTTTTTGAGAGGTTGTAAAATAACTTATAATTTAGGACACCATTGTTTTACAAAGATATATATAATTTAGGATTGATTTAGTAGATAAATATATCCAATACTCCCTTCATCACAAAACATTATGTCTCACATTAGTGAAACAAATAATTTTTTTTTTGAAGAAGCTAAATTAGTCCACTTAAATTGGCACCAGAGAGAATCGAACCTGAGACCTTGAGGAGGAACACACTCCCATATCCCAAGCCAATACCACCAGGCCAACCCAAATAATTTTTAGTGAAACAAATAATTGTCTTCAATAGCTATCGTTTTTAGTTTCCAATGCAATTTTAATCACTTATTTTTCAATTGCATCATCTAATTAATGTTATCTTCGTCACTCCTGTGTTATTGTTCTCAAGTTTGCGTTTATAATAATGAAATTTCACCAATATTTAATATGGACAAGTGAGTAAAATTATTATCCTCTTTCTTTCATTTAATTTTATTTTTGACAAAATTACATTTGTGGTCCCTTAACTTAATTTCAGATAACATATATGCCCTTTTATGTTTTTTACGTCACTTTTGCACTTTTGGATAATTTGCATATGAATTTTCAAGCTTCAAATCTATGATTTTATTTCCTTATGACCACTCAGTTTTCAAATCTATTGCCTTTCACCCATATTTGAATATGAATATTAGATTATAAGCTTGAAAATCCATATGAAAATTGATCAAAAGGACAAAAGTGGCGTGAAAAAATATAAAAGAACAAATCGTTACCTAAAATTAAATTACACCACATGAAACTCATGCACACAATTTTGAGGTTTTGAGTTTGTATTGTGTAGAAAATGTGAAGTAAAAGTCGCACTTTGGATGAAAAATTGAATGTTGAGCAACATATCAAAGAGATGGTTGATAAATCTAATGCTTAATTTTTTTTTTGATAAAAATGTGATATCAAGTTCTTTTTGTGCGACTCATGTTCTTGGTCGAATGTGAATGATTCTCTGGGTTCCTCTCATGATCTAACAGTAATATCAGTGAATGTTGAGCAACATATTCTTAATTAAGATGTTTTGTCAAGATTTCTGTGTGATCGTTATTGATCTATTGTGGATGATCCCCTAGACTTCCTTCGTGGTCCAACGGTTTGAACCCATATAAATGTGTTCAGCTTAGCACCCTTGATATTCTTAGTTGATTTTGACCTCAAGTACTTTATCATATTTTCTTAATTTGTGAGAAATTGTTAAATGTGAGATATTTTGTGACTTTGTGAGTATATTATTCGTGGTTATTTCATGTAACCACAATTTTGAAAATTGCCTACAATGGAACTGATGGAATATTATGACTCGAAACTTATAATGAATTGTTTTTGTTGCGGATGCTAATGTTTCTTCACTGTCCAAAAAAACATTAAAAGATCAACTAATATATGTACAAAAAAATATATCAACTAAAATGAAATGGAGAAAAAAATCGCATGTCCCAAGTGTACAATTTATACATGGGTCATGTTAACTTGTACCCTTAAAATTAAGAGCACAAGTTAATTAAGAATCTAATAGAAGAACTAAAACACAGACTTTCTATTGAAAATATAATTTTTGCAAGCTTTCAAGATATTAAATGTACAATTTTTAAAATTATATGTTCTTATTTGACTTCTTAATTTAGGATTGAGATTGGAATTAAAATACTTTACGGCGGAACAATCACGATGACTTTAATATAATTTTCGTATATTCTATGAGAAAAATAAAAATGAATGATAAATAATAAACAAGATAAAATAGGGTAATATAAGTGAGACGTTGAAGAGTAAGACGTTGATGTCAATCACTCTAACATAGTCGAGAAGACAAAAATGATAGATAAGGAAATATGTTCCATTATTTTGTACCTTATAGATAAAATGTTTAGGGAAGTTACGAAGGAGATGACCGTGATGACAAATTGAACTAAGTTGAAATCGTTGTACATGACCAAATCATTGAGGACTATGTTCTTTCATAACGGTAAAGTTAAACTTTGTTATTGAGAAATTAACATAACTTAACAAAATAATTGATCATTTAAAGAATCTTGAAGTGAGCCTTGATGACGAGGATATAAATTTACTTTTACTAAGTTTATCATCTAGATCTTTAGAGCACTTCAAGGATGCCCTCCTTTATATAAAGAAAGCTACTATCATCTTGGATGAGGTCCAATCAACCATTAGGACCAAGGAGATAACCAAGCTTAAGGACTTGAAGATTTAAGATATTAGGGAATGCTTGATTGTAAAGGAAAACACCAAAAAGGAATAAATAGATGTCTAAATCCAAATTAAGGAGGAGCAAAAAATCGAAGTTGAAAATTTTCAATTATCACAAGAACGGTTGCTTCAAGAAAGACTGTTTCGATAAATAGGGCAATGATAGTTTCATGTAAGTTGCAATTTTTCACTAGATGGTTACGAGAGTACATGTGCACTAGCGGTGACTAGTTGAGAAACTGAAAAGACTTTGGTCATGAACTCTGGATGCTCTTATAAACATGTCATGAGAAGGAATTCTTTGAGATTTTGGTGGCAAAAAAAAGGTGGAGTTGTTTGCCATCAGAACAATAAAGCTTGCAAGGTTCAAGGTATAAGTTCCATTTGTCTAAGATGTTTGACAATAGTGAATTCCATTTACAAGATGTGAGGCATGTTTTCGAACTTAAGTGAAATTTATTATCCATAAACATGTTTGATGGATTATGATACTACACTAGGATTGTAAAACGGTGGCAATATCACTACATCAAAATGACTCAGTTGAACGTATGAATACACCTATTTTGAAGCGTGAAAGATGTATGTTTCTTGTAGGTTGTCCAAAATTTTGAAGGTGACTTTGTGAATACTAAAGCTTACTTAATCAACAAACTCAAGATACATATCGAGGGTTGGAGTGGGAATCCGACATACTACTCTGGTTTTAATGATTTCAAAGCTTTGACGTTTACACATATTAAGCAAGACAAACTTAATGCTAGGGCTATGACATGTGTCTTCATTGGTTATCTCGAAGGCGTAAAGGGTTACAAGTTGTTCAAGATGGAACCTTAAGGACGATCATGTATCATAAATAAGTATCAATGTTACTTTTAGTGAAACCCGCATGGGGATGAAATGCATAGACCTATAGAACATATACTAAAAAACAGGGACGAAGCAAACTCGGTGTTTGGTGGATTCTTCCACTAATGAGACAAGAGATGAAGACGGGAATGAGACTCCAACATCAAATTATTGAGGAAGACAACCAATAGTGGCTCTTGGCTACCAGATAGCTAGAGATATTGAAATGGTGGATATCGGTCCACAATGGATATATGACTACGCTGATATGCTTGTTTATGTTCTTTAGGTGGTTGACAAGCTGCATGACCCAAAAGCAAAGAACTTCAAAAAGAAAATTGAGAGCAAAGAGAGCCATAAATAGTTTAAGGCGATGAATGAGAAAAATGGTAATTCATTGGAGAAGAACCAAAACTTCGAAGTTCGTGGAACTACTTTAAAATCCTAGAGTAGTAAGATGTAGATCTGCAAGAGGATAAAAGACATTCATGGTTGAATTATAAAGTAAAGTCACATATATGGTTGACTTTGGTGCGGATGCAATTTCTTTTCTTCAAATTGACACCGCAAGAAAACTAAACTTTTCCATTTCGAGAAAATAAAACAAAAGCAAACTCTTAATTATTTTGAACATTTAAAATTGAAATAGAAATAAGTATAAACTCGCTTTCATTTAAGGATAAGTTTAGAAATATGATATGAATTATTATTAAATTTAAACAACTGTCCTAACAAAATCGGTTATATTTCTTTATTTCTATGAATTAGTTAATATATGAAATTATCTATATAGAGGGACTAAGACATTATTTGTAAAATTTCCAAAATTTAGGATGAGAATGAAAATAAAAGTTTTTATTTTGTTTTTACGAATCAAAATATAGTTTACATTTCATAAAAGGATGTAGTTTACATTTCTTTCTTTTTTCCTTATCCTCCAAATTTTGTTTAAGCATCATCAGACGGCAACTATTTACCACAAAAACATAAGAAAAATGTAAGTGGTCATAGTATATATCATGTACGCGTATTCATTTGCAATAATTCATACAGTACTATAATTAATAATTTTTTTTTTGTAAAAAAAAATAATTAAACTTTTTTTGACAATATAGTACTACAATTAATAAATTGTCCTTTTCTCTCGATAAAAAAATAGTCCTTTTTCAAAGAAATTACTAGTAAATAGTCTTTAATTAAATGTCCATTACGTACAATATGTCCATTTCAATTACATACATTTTTTTTAGAAAAATACTATTTTTTTTTCTAATCAAGATTCGAACACATTTTGATTTGAAATATTTTCTCGATGCGTTTGATTAAATCAAGCCATTCATAGAAAGAAAAATTAAAAATTTATAAGACTTAGTTCAAGTGACAATACTAAAATTGTTAAGTTGACACTTTCATCTAATTCGAATGCGAGACTTGTGTGTGAGTTTAGGTAAAAAGAAAAATTAGTAGTTAAAAAAAAGAATTTTGTGGGGAAAAATAACACAAGATAAAAGAAATGAAAGATTAAAAAATGAATGATCACTCGATAAATAGCATTTATAACATCCATCAGTTTTTCACTCATTTTTGTCAACTACAACCCTGTTTTGATTTCAAACTCCTTACTGGACAGAAGAACACAACGTAAGATATAACAACACATGACAAACTTTTATGGTATTGAATAATTTTCGGTCTTATATGATTTTTGATGGACAAAAACTATTTTTGTATTTCAAATAACTTGTACGTGGGATAAAAAGTTGTGTTCTCGTTTAATGAAAGATAATTTTTTGTCTCTTGCCTTCAGTTTGTGTTGTATCAGAAACAGTTTTACAAATCAAATATTGTATAACAACAGAAGTTGTCATGTCATGTCCTTTATTTTTTTAACAAATCAAACACACTGTTGTATTTTGTCACTAATTTTATACCCTAAAAAAGAGAAGAATGTTAAAAAATTGAAAAAGAAAAGTTTTAAATTTAAAAGAAAAAGAAAAAGAAAAGGAACGAGCTGAAGTAGTTAAGATTTAAGAAGAAGAAGTAATAAGAAACCTCAACTCAAACGGAAAGCTATGTTGATGCTTCAAGTTTCATCATGATGCTTCAAGTTTCAACCTTGAAAAAACTATACTTAATTTGAAGCTAATTACCATTCTACCCATTCCTTTATTACTACCTACCTTCATTACCCTTTTGTTCTACTTCTACATCTCTCTCTATATATCAATCTCCATGATGTTATTGTCTCCCACTCTCCCAAACAAAATTTCATTCACAAGCAAACCTTCTATTTTTTATACCATAAACAAATAAAAACCCTTTTTTTTATTTATTCATTCAATAAACTCATTCTTATTTATTCAACCATCTTAATTAATTATCCTCCTTCTTCGATCTACTCTACTCTACTTGTTTCTCACTTTCAGAGCTCTACACTTTCTTATTCTTCTTCTCTGAACCCTAAATGGTTACCATTACGAACTAGTAAGAACTAAGAAGAAGAGAGATATAAATTTTTGTGATTGAAAAAATGCGTGTGAAGGAAATGCACCCGTTGTGCTGCATCTCATTGGAGAGTCCAGGGATCGGAAGTAATTCACCGGACTCATACACGGCGGCGCTTTCGAGGGCGAGGAGTTTACCGGCGAGTGGATCTGACTGCATTGTTCGCCGTGGAGGATCAGAAGCCACCGTTGCCGGAGTTCTTTACAAATGGACTAATTACGGCAAAGGATGGAGATCCCGATGGTTTCTCCTCCGCAATGGCGTACTTTCTTACTCCAAGATCCGTTCACCGGAGAATCTCAATCTCTTCTCTTCAATCGACGACGTACGCTTAATTGGAGATGTCACCGCGAATCGTCTCGCCAGAATGGATAGAGACGCCGGAAACGCTCTTCGCCGTCAGAAGAGTCATAAACCTTCTTCTTCATCTTCTTCTCCTTCAGTTGTTCATCTAAAGGTATAAACTAAATTATCATTATCATTATAATTAACTACTATTAATTTCTTTTTTCGATTTGTTAATTATATTATATAAATTAATTAATTTAGATTATGATTATGATAATGAATATTAAAATGAAGATTGATGATATTTGATTTCATGAATATGTGATCTGAATCACTCGTTATAGTGTGGGTCAGGACAATACTTGGTCTTGCTTTAGCAGTGTCATGTTCAACATTTTGGCGCTACCTCAATGCTATTACCTGTATAAGAGAAACAAATTTTAATTTCAAAACATTATATTATAATAATATAAACAATTAAAAGTTTTTTTTATTAATATGGTGGAGTGTAGTAATTAATTACAACTTTTCAAAGAAAAGATTTCATTGATTTCCGGCCATGAAAAATAATCAAACCATGATTCAGATTCAGATTCAGATTGAGATTGTTCTTCTGGCAGTGTAAAAATAATTAAAAAAAATGGTAACAAAACTTTGGTTACCGAGCAACAATGTGGAAATCCAACGGTTCATAATTTGGGTGAATTTGATTTGAAAATGGTGGTTTATGTTCTTGACTTGTTACAGTTTTAACTGGTTGTTAATGTAGAGTGGGTCACATCAACAGGTGGCTGTGGAGGGTAGGGATAGCCTACACAATTGTGAGAGTGCATAGCCCTATCCTATGGCATTTACTTCCGGTCACGTCAACACTCTCTGCTTTTCTTCATTGGCATTACTTCTTAAATTGGATTTTCTTCTTTCTCCCTCTTACTTTTTCATCATCTCACCATTTTTTCTGCATTTCCTACCTTATCTCTTGCCCTTTTAAGTCATAGAAATCTTCAACCTTACAAATTTGTAGTATTTGTAATTTTTTTTTTTTTAAGGTTTAAGCTTCTTTGTAAATTAATTGTAAAACGTAAAACCATTTTTAATAAAAAATAATTATGTTGAGATAGATAGAAAAAGTGAAAGCATAGGAGTATATGGAATTGGAAAGGGCCATCTTCTCTTTTGTCTTTGTCAACAGAAATATATATACGTGGGACTTTCCATCTTGTTGGTGGGGTATATTATCCAGGTCAATATAATTTTTTTCTTTAAAATACTATTCAAATGGGTGCTCTTCTTATATACTGTTTAAGGTCAATATTAAAAAACCATTCTTCTTCAGTTGAAGCCAGTAATATTTATATTTTTACATCATTATCTTCAAACTGGAATCAAATTCGAATGATTCTAGTCAAACAATGGTAGCGTCATTTCATGATATCCGGTTGATAAGGTAAATTTCATTTTCAAACTTTATTGATAGCGTTGTATTGTATATATTGTCAACAAGGTGATATGTTCAATAATCTTCTACTTCTCCAGTTACTAGTTTGTAGTTGCTACAGTGTTTCATTAAATTACTCTTAAGTATTAAATTAATAAACTTTTTCTTGACAATAAATCATATACTTAGTATATACCTTGCTTTTGTTTTACAGATCTCATCTTTTAGAGAGAGCAAATCAGATGACAGAAAATTCTACATATTTACAGCAACAAAGACACTTCATTTGAGAACTGATTCAAGGAAAGACCGTGTAGCGTGGATACAAGCTTTGGTTTCAACTCGAAGCTTGTATCCACTAAACGGACATCATCTATCTCTTGCACCCTATCATATATCTGTATCAACCGAGAGGCTTAAGAAACGTTTGCTTGAAGAGGGTAGCAGTGAAAATCTTGTGAAGGAGTGTGAGCAAATCATGCTTGTAGAGTTTTCAGATTTACAAGAGAAGCTTAAAATTCTTTGTCAAGAACGATCTGGTTTGTTTGATACCATTAGACAATTAGAGGTAATTTTGTTTTCATTACTTGTTTATATGCTTTTTTACCTTTTTGAATGCTTCTGAGTTCTGAAAATTTCTGTTTTTGCTTCATATAAAATCATAAAATACTAACTTGTTAGTTTACTCTTCTGTCTCTTCATACAACAATTTTACCATTTCAAATTTTGAAGAACGGAACATGCGGTTCTATAAATGATGAACAGTAAAATGGGTCCAAGTGAATATTTATATATATATTTTTAATAATATCTTCTCATGAGGTAGAGAATTTGGGTGTATCAATAATTCAATACTGAACCAGCTTGACAAAATCATTCACCGAAATTATTACAAGAAAAATATCCCAAACATTTCTTGTGAAGCATATGCTTTGTCATTTTATTGAAGTAATGAGACAGTTTTCCCTAATGCTTGAGCTTTCATTGTTTTAAACATGGTTTGTCATATTTTCAACGTTTTGTAGCTCCCCAAAATGTATTTTAAACTAATAACTTTTTTTATGATATTTTATTTTCTATGCTAAATGTAATGAGCTTTCTAGTAATGGTTCCATCACTTCTATGAAATGCCAAAATTTGTATAAAATAATTTTTTTTGGAGTTAAAGTTTCAACTTTTCAATTGATAATTGTATATTTGCTTCAACATGACTGTTGTGGTTTTTATTTATGAACTGCTGGTCTATGAAGCACGGACACTCTTCGGATTAGGCGTGTCCCGGTGTCGGACACGTGTCGTGTCCGACACGACACCGACACTTGTAATTACACTAAATTATGTGATTTTTTCAAATTATTAGCTGTGTCGGCGTGTCCGTGTCGTGTCCGTATCCATGCTTGATGCTGGTTATTGTTTTCAGCTTACTGTAATACCATGTGTGTGTTTGTGTGAACATTTGTCAAAAGTGATGTGAATGAACTATTATTATTGTATTTAAAATAAAATTATTTATATTTAGTTGTTTCTACTTAAATCAAATTTGATGCAAAACTTAGTGTTATAAACATTGTAATCAATCTAACACAAACTATAACTTCATGATTCTAAACTTCTGAACAGGATCCAAACATACTATAACTTCATCACATGAAATAAGCTACTAAAGCCATGTTGCAATTAAAACTTAAGTTGCATTGTTGTTTGATAGAACATGAATTGGGTCAAATACATCTCACATCACATGATGTGTTTGGTTCATTTGGTCATGCAATTTTGAAATGTTGTTTTTTGCTAGAAGTCGTGTCATTATTTTACACCTCTGATGGTGATATTATTTGTTTTCTGGCCCTCTCTCCCACCCAAAGAAATGGTTTAAAGCATGATACTCAGCATAAATTACCACTTCCTAGCATCACCTAAAATATTTATTCTTCTTGCTTTAGTATTTGAATTTTACTATCTCCCCAGTTTGCTGCTTTCTGTATGTTTGGCCTGTGTTTAATTTTCTGGATGTGGGAGCTCTTATTCCTTTATATATGACTTACTAAACAAATATTTTGTTGCTCATCATGAACAGGCAGCTAACCTTGAACCTGAGGGATCTGCTTTGCATGACAGCGAATACCAATTAACAAAGAATGGATTTTCCAGTCTAGGGCGTGGAAAATATAGTGGTACCACTTTTATATGTTTCTTATGCTTGTCACTATAATTTATATCTACTATATGCCCGTGATGTTTATGTTCTCTTTTGATGTGATGATCATATACTTGCATCCAGAATCTCTGTTGTCTTGATAGTGATTATAGGGGCCTATTGTTCTGTCTTATATGAACATGAAAAATATTGCTAACATCATATTGTCCCCCAAAATAGTTTTGAATTATTGAAAGTTTCTACTAATTGTTAAGACTATTACAGTGATTCTGAGCAAATTCTTCTTGCTTTTATTGTCTCTAATCTCTGTACAATTTATTTTGTTACTTTTAACTATAGTAGAAATATCGAGAAACACTTGAATAGTTTGGCTAGAGATATAATTTATGATAGAGTATTATGTTCTCGTTTGATCTATGTAGCCAAACCCACGTAGTAAGATAAAGCCTGGTTGTTATTGTATGTTAACTATCTTCTAGATTCAAATTCACATGTATTTCAGAAATCCAATTGATGGGCTGTGAACGTTGGTTTCTTCTGTAAAATTATAGTTTACATGTAACCCAATTAAAGTCAGAACCAAAATTTTGTTAATGGCATCTGAAATAAAGACTTCCTCTGTCCTATATCTCTATATCAAATGTCTCTTTAGAATCATTGTCATAAATACTGATTGGAATATAAATTACTTGAAAGTGGTGCACATAATAGTATTAATTTGGAGGTATAATTAAAAATTTAAAATAAAATAATTGATGATGGTACATCGAAATATTTTGGGAGGTATAACTAAAGTGACATATTTTGGGACATTTTTCTTTTGTTAACATGATACTTAATATTGGAATGAGCGAGTGGTTAACTCAAATTAAAATTCATTCAAAGATCAGAAAAATATTTGAAAAATCTATGTTCATTGATGTCTCCTCTTATGTATGTATCTCTTAGTATCCTTTCAGTATTTATTATTTAGTATTATCGTTCACATATACTATTGGCTATCAGAATGCAGTACAACGGAATCATCCGATGATATTGAAAAACATGAGGTAGAGGAAGTGTCGGAAGAAGATGAAATCTCATATTATGATACTAGAGACTATTTTTCAGACTCTGGTTTTAGGTGCGGGTCAAAAGGAGCACCAAATCGAGTGAACATGTCTGCGGAAGTTGTTAGACAAGGCATTGATATGGAAAATAGTCATGTTGAGACAATGATGTATGATGATTATGGGTATCCTCAAATAGTAAGGCGGAAAAAGCTTCCGGATCCTGTTGAGAAGGAGAAGGGCGTTAGTCTTTGGTCAATGATCAAAGACAATGTGGGCAAAGATCTCACACGCGTTTGCCTTCCAGTATACTTTAATGAGCCAATATCTTCCCTTCAGAAATGTTTTGAGGATTTGGAGTATTCCTATCTTCTGGATAGAGCATATGAGCATGGGAAAAAGGTAATATATACAATATTGCTCCATATTATCATTATTCATTGACTTCCAATGCAAGCAAAACAAATTTCGGTACTCCATAGTGCTGAATTGAATGCATGCAGTGTCCTTCAACTTACAATGTTTTTTAGCCATTTGATTGGAAATATTGGTATTTATACCTGATTATCTTGAAAAGTTTTGTTTATGCTGTTACATTTGTGAGTTTAATATGATACATGTAACTATATTTGAACATTAGATCTAACGGAAGAATGATAACTTAGGTAAAAAATTCATTTGTTTTCTATTTGTTTTGGCTGCAGGAGTTGGACTCATCAGTGAATTTCATTCACTTAACTCAAACTGAATTCCCGTTAATAGGTTTTTAAATAGACTATACCTCAATAATTTATTTGGAAAATTGTTTACTCTCCAAGTATTGATCAATTGCCTCACAGTCAACTGGTGCAGTTGCCCACTATAATGGACTTAGTTCATTTAATATGAACCCATAGAGTTTTGTTAGTGAGAGTTTGTTTGTACTAATAATTTGGCATCATTTAAGAAATATTTTAAGCTTTTCCTTAATTCAAATAAAAGATGACATCATTTAATGCTATTGATTGTGACACTTCAACCCTTGAATTGTATTTTCAGGGAAACAGTCTCCTTCGGGCATTGAACGTTGCTGCCTTTGCTGTTTCTGGATATGCATCATCAGAAGGTCGTCATTGTAAGCCCTTTAATCCCTTGTTAGGGGAAACTTACGAAGCCGACTTTCCTGACAAAGGAGTTCGCTTCTTTTCTGAGAAGGTTAGTGCCTTATGATTTTATGAAGAGATTTGGTTGAGATATGCCAGTAGTGTTCTTAACATGGGATAAAAAGTGGTTTCATACGAGTGAATTATTATCTAGTTTTGGTTTGGATAACTATGATTAAATCTTGAGGGTGAGTGTTGGCACAGCTGTAAGATTGGTACCTAGTGTACTTTGGGATAAAAAGTGGTTCATTATATAACTAGATTGTTACTTTTTTTAAACGATCAATGTTAATAGTTAGTTGTTAAGTAAATATATTTTTCTTTTCACTAAGGATTGGACCTGGATCATCCTACTCCTTTAACCCTTAACTCATACCTCTTAACTTACCTAAGTAGATTGTTATCTTGTTTTGCTTTGATATATATGATAAAATCTCGAGGGCGAGCGGTGTAACAAGTTAAGACTGATACCTTGTGGCAACCTTTGCTAAAATAAGGCTGCATATATCTACTTTTCCGGACCCCATCTGATTGGAGTAAGGGTGAGAATAGGTTAGGTTGCTTGATAGGGACTATGGCCTATTTAACATAAGGTTGAGTTTATGCTTTTCTAAAATCCTGTTAAAATTAAAAGGTCAGACTTGAGCTGGTAAAAAAGTCCATTAATGAAATTTCCAACACATTTGGTTTTATACGACATTTCTTGCAAGTTACAAGCTTTAGAAAAAACAAATTATATATAAACTTGTTAATTTGTGTGAAACAGGTTAGTCACCATCCAACCGTGGTTGCCTGCCATTGTGAAGGTAGAGGATGGAGGTTTTGGGCAGACAGTAACATTCATTCGAAGTTCTGGGGAAGGTCAATTCAACTTGACCCAGTTGGAGTTCTGACCCTAGAGTTTGATGATGGTGAAATATTTCAGTGGAGCAAGGTATAAATCGTCAAATGACTCTGTTTGGGCGGGGACTATATCATATCACATACAATTGCTACAATAATTGCTGTTGTTTCTCTTGTAGGTTACAACTACAATATATAACCTTATCCTTGGCAAACTGTATTGTGATCATCATGGGAATATGGAAATCCGTGGTAATCGCCAGTATTCCTGCAGGCTAAAGTTCAAAGAGCAGACGCTTCTTGACCGAAATCCTCGCCAGGTAGGAGGTTCTACCAGTACTTTATGACAACTTTAGAGCATGGTCTTTTGTTTCCAATCCATATATTTATTACAAACCCAATTTCTCATTTAGTTTTATTTTTTGTTCAATTTACTGCAACATTTGTTTTTAGAGTAAATTGCACTCCCGGCACTTTGAGAGAAACTTTTGTTAAAATAATTTCACGTCAAAATTTACACCTCTACACTTTTACTTTTTCTTAGATACAATATTTAAGAATGAATTATATTCTATATTCTGATTGTAATTTATTTTAAGTGAGACATTTAATGGCAGTGAACGATTTTAAACAATGCTTTCAATAACTTTTTGGTGAACACTTCCACTCCCTAGAGTTTGGTTGGATATAGCATGCAACATCCATCACATCACTTTTTTATGTTAAATTATTTTTTATTTTATGTGAATTTAAATTTCTGAGTAATTTTACCGGCACTAAATTTTTACCATGGATATCAAAGAGTTCTCCTAATTTTTTCCTCACTTTTTAGAATTTTTAATTTGATTGATAACTAATTTCCAACACTACATATTTTATTTTAAGACTTTGGAAGGTAAACAGAAACTTCAAGTAAACGTGTTATTAATTTTGAAGAAACATTTTAATTTTATGTTTTATAATTTTATTGTATTATTGATAATAGAGAAAATTATATGTCAATGATATTAAGAGCTAAAAATAAAGATAAAAGAGCATAAAATGTTTGATTATATTTAATTTATTTATTATTTAAATAAAAGTGCAATGTGTATTTGTTTCTCAAGAAAGGTTTTAAACGTCTTTCAGAAGACACATGTGTAAATTTCTAGCATTTAGCTTATTTTGGATCATCTGTTGGCAATTGCATGTGGGTACATTCCAAATTTCTGAAGGAAACCTATCTTTATATGTCCTTTCTTCTAATTAGGTGACTGGATTTGTTGAAGATACAATGGGAAAAAAAGCAGCCACATTATTTGGCAAGTGGGATGACAGCATTTATTATTTTGATGGTGATGTAAACGTCAAACCTAAAGATTACACTTCGTCAAATGGAACATTGTTGTGGAAAAGAACTAGGCCACCACCAAATCTAACTCGGTACAACTTGACATCATTTGCCATCACACTGAATGAGCTTACCCCAGGACTAAAGGTATAATGAGGTATTGAATAATCATTTGATATAGAGTTTCCTTTTCCTTATGCATCTCCAATCCATCGTATCACCTTTCAACCATTATAAAATATGATTCAGCTGGTAGTTCATTTAAATAAATTCTGATATATTTGATCACAAATTAAAGGAGAAGCTTCCACCCACGGATTCCAGGCTGAGACCTGATCAACGGCACTTAGAGAATGGGGAATTTGAGAAGGCAAATATGGAGAAACAAAGATTGGAAAAGAGGCAAAGAATGGTATGTTAGTTTAATGATTTTTGTGTTTTTGTAACATACGTGCATGCATTCAATCCCTTGTATTTTATTCTTCTCTTGTATTGGAAGTAGTTCTTTGATTAGGAACTTGTATGATGATTAATTTATGCACTTGCACCAGCGGTAAGTTTGGAGAATCATGAAATACCACCATGACTTTGATAAAAGTTACATTTCAAAGTTAATCAAGTCGGGGTGACACTTGTGATTATGCCAAACTCACCGCTAATTTAAACATATTGTCCACATTGAACTTAATTTTTATTCATATAAGATTATGAACTGTCATGTTTCACTGTACTTGTTTGATTATTAATTCATATTCAAACATGCTGTAAACATTGAACTTACTTTTTATTTATATAAGAATATAAAATTATGAACTGTCATGTTTCACTGTACTTGTTTGGTTATTAATTAACTTATTTATCAACCCTACTCAATGATACGTGGCGTGGTGACCACACATGTGAGAGCGTGTATACATATTTTTTCTGGCCCTTACAAAATTTTCAATTAGTAACATGTTGTCCGTGTTGCATCTACTATAACTAGATGGTGACATCATTGCTCTTTTATTCAAAAGATATTAGTTTGACCTATAGTTGGTATCGAACCTTTTCTTGTGTACCTGTATATTTTTACTCATTTGTACTTGTATTGATAGTTGATACCCTTCATACAATTTTTTGAACTGCTGCATATTTTGCCAATGTAGATTTGACCTTTTTATTAAAAATTTAGAATTTACATTATTTTTTCACTGATAACTGATGCCCACAATTTATTATATATAAAGAAACTCCTTTAACCAAGTATTAATTTGGATGGTTTTGCTTTGCATACAGTCAAGAAAAATGCAAGAAAATGGCTGGGAACCTAGGTGGTTTCGCAAAGAAGGTGAAAATGGAACGTTTCGATATACTGGTGGATATTGGGAAGCAAGAGCTGTAGGATCATGGGATGGATGCCCAAATATATTTGGTGAATTTCAAGAAAGCATAGTTGATCCTTTTGATGCATCTTGATTTTTGTTCAGGTAAAATAATTTTACATACCAAAGCATGTTGGATACTCCACTCACCTTAAAAATGTTAGATTCTGTTCCCTAAGTAACCTATACTCCACACGTGAGGGTACCTCCTTAATTCTTTCAAGCCTTAAATAAAGAACAAGTTCACAATGGATAAAGATTCTCTTCATTGGAATTTTCTTTTTGAGAAAATAATGGGAAGCTCCTGACTACTCATCTCCCACATTATCAATAATAGGACTAATAGTAGATATTGATAATTTTTAGTAATATGTATCAATGACCAAGATCTCCACATTATTTTGTTTTTTTCAATGGATTGAGTCCAATTTCCGTTTGCAACATATTGATACTCTAACAATAGTATTTTTTATTTTTTTGAGGGATAACAATGGTATATTTTAATTTGTAGAATAATGTTAGTACATTAAACAACCACGTTTATTAATTCTGTTGCAGATGGATGACAGTGAATGCATGCAAATTAATTAGTCGGTGGAGGGTTTATCTTAAACCTTCTTGCATGGCAACAACTTTTTTTTATTGAATGGAAGAGATATATAGCAGCCATTTGGTGGTATCTTTCAAAATGAGGCTTTTTGCAGCTCTGGTTGGAAAGGTTTTGTGAATTGAGATTGTACTGTGACAAAAACAATAAGGAAGGGAGTACCAAAAATAACTTCAAGCAATTCTATCTCAAAGTTGCTTTTCTAAACTTCAATCGTCTATGGCTGCTGAAGTTGTAAATTTCTTAACCTAAAGGACCACCTAGCTTTGCACGTACACAACTCTTTGCTGTGGTCCAATGAGAAACCACAAACCGAGGCTGCAATTACTCCACTAGATGAGAATATATATATGAGCAAAGAATTAAGCTTAGCAAAAACAGTTTTTAGATTAGGATGTTTTCTGTGTTCATTGTGATAATCTTATTCTTGTTTTTTAAGTTTTGTTAGTATGTAATTATTTGGGGTATTAGTTTATGTAATATTATCTTCCCTTTAATCCTGATATAACTACTGACATGGCCGAAAGGATATATATCGATTTATTTTATATTTGTTTGCATTTTCTAATCAATAAATCATTACAAGATTTTTAATCTCATTGGATTTTATGTAGCCCTACTCTTTCACGTGTATAGTTTTCATTTCACTTGTATATACAAAAAAAGAAGGTAAAAATACTTGCGAAGCCTGTATAGGTTGTTGTAAAAGAACATACTATAGTGATATTGTGAGGCCTAAAATTGTCTGTGGCACAAAGAATACTTGGCTAAACCTAATTAAAAAGGCATTCAAAGGTATAGGATAAAAATCCACATCACCAGAATCACCAAAAGAAAATAAAACTGCCCAAAGTAAATACTTTTCCTTAATTGCTGAATTACAAATGATATGCCCGAATATGTAGTTGTGAGCTAGATAAGTCTCTCAATGAGTCTTCTATATTTGGACCCATCCTCATATAAAACAGAATTAGAAGAGTGAAGCTTCAGAGAATTGCATATCATGAAGAACAAGATTATTAGGAGGAGGAGACTATCTCACAGACTAAATATCATTTGTAACAAGATTTTATAGGGCACGCAAGGACAAAAGATTGTCATCTAGAGTTTCATCAGACACGACATGGGCTCGAATAATTGAAGCACCATTTGTCCAGTGCGTTTGATTAAAAATAAAATCATTCCTCCTAAACCAAAAAATATCCACTACCACTACAAATTCATAGATCAACCACTAAAAGAGGAATAGACTCTAAGAAGGTTACCAAGTTCCAACACATTCAAATTTATTTGAGTAAAAAAATCAGAATCTATAGTATTGGTCATTCCACGCCAAACAACTTTAACATGAATACAATCTCGAACAACATGAGATAACGAATCAACTTCCAGGCTACACATAGGAAACAAAGTATATTGAGATATGTGTCGTTTTTGACGAATCTCATTTGTCAAAAGAAATTCTCGTGTGTCACACTTGCCAAAGGAGCAACCTTAGCCTTTCCTGACCCCGCGAGCGCCAAATTTGTTTAATAACTCCCAAAGATGGAGGAACATGATATTGAATAAGACTAATATAAGCTGACTTCATAGAGAAACTACTATCATTAGTAATTTAGTACATTTCCAAACAAGTTCATCATATGCCTCAAATGAAGGACAAATGTCTGAAGGTAACCTATGACGTAAAATCTAAAAATTTCAATCACATGAAGAAGATAAAACATCTTTTACCCGTAAGCACTCACTATTCGCTAACTTCATTCAAAAGATGGATGCTTAGGGCATATGGTAATTATTTATTTCAAAATTAGTATTTAAATTTAAGAAGACTTCATAATTTAAGAAATACTCTAAATTTAGGAAAAAGAATAGTTACTATGCATTACGGCCAGTGGCGGATTATCATAAAGCTTGGGCAAAAAAAATTTGCAACACATTTATAGGGGTTTACATAAGGAATTGCAAGCAAATAATCAAAAAATCTAAAGAAATTACCCCATTTATAGGGGTTTATATAAGAAATTCAGAGGGATTTACATAAAAAATTGGGCCAGAGCCCGGGCAACTGCCCAGGCTCGCCGAACCTTATAATCGCCCTTGGTCCGAAAAGGATCAACTACAAATATAATATGGTTCTTTCAACTTGACTCTATGGTACGGAAAAAACGAGGGTTGCTCTTTAGGTATCTAGCAATTGCTCACATGCACTTATTGAATGATAGTTAATTGTCTTTTATTGTCGAAAAATAGTTAACTATAATTCATCCCTTTTAAATTGGTTTAACCAATTTAAAAAGCAATTAAACCGGTTTAAAAGTGATGTGACAGTAATAATTGTCCTTTGTGGTATTTTGTGTAATTTGATTAGGGATGGCAATGGGTATTCTATGGTTCAAAAATTTTCAAATCAACTCATAAAATAGTACGAATTGTAATATTTAACAAAATAAAAAAAAAAAATCTGAAACATCCTTCAAAAATTGTATACCAACATTCCTAAAAACATTATATACCAGTAGGAGGGATCAACTATTGTATTAAGTAGTTTTTAGGTTTAGGCTTAGACTTAAAATAACTAAATAAATAAATTATTTATACACCCAAAATAAATAATTTTTTTGAAGGAACCAAAAATAAATAAATTATTTATGATATTATATAAATATGTATATGTGGGTTGCGATGCTGGGCAGTATAGTACCCTTACCCGTACCCATACTCATATCCATTCAAATATGCATGAAATATACGGACCCAAGCTCGAACTCATGAAATCGGGGTTTTACCCTACCCATTGCAGGTATTTTTGCGAGTACCCGTCTGGTCTGGGTCCAATTGCCATCCTTAAATTTGATGTCCATGTGAGCAATTCTCTTAAAAAGTAGCACGGCAAATAGCGGTGGAAATATGTTAGACCAACCGACCGGGGTCTACGATCTAACCTATATCAAATTCAATTTAGATTAGATATTTATTTATTTTAAATAGAGAAGATTAAGTTTTTTTTAAAGTTTATTTTTTTTTGGGGTACAATTTTAAAGTCTATTTTGTTAAAAGTAAGACTATGAATCATAAAAGTAATCTTTTAAAGCTATCACTTTACTTAAATAAACATGAATAATAATTTGGGTTTGTAGCAACTAAAATAACTTAAACATAACATAAATTTGCACATGATATAAGAAACATTGTCAATATATAGCCGACATAAACAAAATTTCTTTATGTGATTCGAGTTTTTTTCCTTTGATTCGCCAATCCATATTCATACATCCATGTATGTTGGGTTAATTAAGTTTTTAATCCCTGTAAATATTCACAGTTTTGTTTTTAGTCCCTACAAAATAAAATCACACTTTTTATCCCTGTGACATTTTCCTTAAGCGTTTTAGGGACCAAAACTGTTGCTGGAAATTTTTTTTAGGGACTAAAAGTGCTGATGAAAAAATTTATAGGAACTAAAAATGCTGATGGAAAATTTTATAGAGACTAAAATGTATGATTTTATTTTGTAGAGACTAAAAACAAAACTGTGAATATTTATAGAAATTAAAAACTTAATTAACCCATATATGTTTAACATAAAAGTGGATCTTTCCGATCTCTTGGTTATGGGAGACGATAGAGCAGATCATTTATCTTGTGCACCTCCCCTGAATAATTTATTCAACATTATTGATCAATTTACTAACAAAGAAGGCCCTACTATATTTAAACAAATTTTATTGATTCATTATTGAAGTTTGACATGAATAGATTATTGGACATTATTTATGGACACATGGCATCATAAATATGGCTCGAGGAACCTTTCAATAGTCACAATGATGATCCCCATGGTCAAGGCAAGATCCAATTATCCCAAATTTGGAGGATTTTCATGTGCATGCTTATAGCTAACTTCAATCTTCAGATACATAAATTGATTTTTTTCGGTGGGACATGCTAATTAATTCACCTGCTTGCTATATGTGTATCATCTTGTCAAACAAAGCTACGATGTGTACCACCTTGGATGCAAATGAAATAAACATGGGTTTATAAGTAGTGATTTTGTAAAGTTGAGCGATCGTATAATATTAATTAATAAAGATCATGCTAAAGAAATATCTTTAATTTCACCGAAGTGTTGTAATGGTCGGTTCTTTTTTATTTTCCTTCTTAAATAAACTGAATCGTGAACTGTCCTAATCTCAGCTTCACCCAAATCTGAAACCCCACAACAAAAAATATATTTACTTACACCCCCTGTTACCATGCACCTAAATCCATCTTAACTAAACACCACCTTTATAAGCAAAAACTAAATCACATATCTTTACTCAATAAAAGAGCAATAGTACAATAGATAAACAAGGACCGTATGTAAAACAAAAGCAAGAAAAACGTGAAAAGGATCTTGGACCAAAAAAAAAGGATCTCCCAATAGCTACAACAAATCAAGAGAGAAGAGAAAAGGACGAACAACTCTATTTGCATACTATTATTGTGTGAAGACCATTGAACAACTCTTTATCCCAACTCCCTAAAATACTTCAAATTTTGATTTGTAGTGGCGAAAATATGGAGATGAAGGTGTGTTTTAGAAACCTTAACTCCAAGATTTGGGACTAAAAATGAAAAAAATAATATATTTATAAGAACCAATTTTTTATTTTTTTTAATAAATTTCTATCATATTTTATTTTTAGTCATTCTATAGGGTGTCAAGTTTAACTTATTTTAATAAGAAGGAGCCAAATTTATTGTAGAATACATTTAAGGGATTTTGTTTGAAGAAATATTTTAGAAGGACTAAAAATAAAAAATAATATATTTATAGAGATAAAGAAAGTTCTATCGAACAACAGTCAGATCGGCAATGTTGTATGGTACAAAGTGTTGGACGGTTAAGAGTCAACACGAGAGTAAAGTAAGTGTAGCGGAGATGAGGATGTTGCGTTGGATGAGTGGTAAGACTAGACATGATCGGATTAGGAATGACACTATTAGAGATAGTGGGGGTAGCACCTATAGTAGAAAAGTTGGTAGAAAATAGGCTTAGATTGTTTGGACATGTAGAGAGAAGACCTGTAGATGCCGTTGTAAGAAGAGTAGATCAAATGGAGGAAAGTTAGGTTAAAAGAGGAAGAGGAAGACCTAAGAAAACCATTCGAAAAACCATTAGAAAAGATTTAGAGGTCAATGAGTTGGATCCAAATATGATTTTTGATAGAACAGTATGACGTTATTTGATACATGTAGCCGACCCCACTTAATGGGATAAAACTTGATTGTTATTGTATAGAGATAAAGAAAAGCAACCCTTAAATTTTTTTAAAAACTGTACTAATCTCAAGCACAAAAAATGAACAAATGATTAAGCTTTTTTTAATGGCAAATTGAATATACAAAAAGACATAATCGAAACACCCAACAAATATGACCCGCCTAACCACGACAAGCACCAAAATTAGGCTACATGATTAAATTGGTTTGACTATGTTTCGTCCCGTCCATTGCGTATGGTAATTGGTCCTTAATTAGTTATTCGTGCTAACATTGGCGGCAAAGCTAAAAAGAAATTTATGCAGGGTCAATTATAAAGAAACAATAAAATATTTTTAAAATCAATATATTAAATTTAAGAATTAGATATGTTTTTAGTCTTATAGATTATAATTATTTGGGTTTATTCCTCACATAAATTTTATTCAATTTTTGTCTCTATTTTTTAAAATTTAACAAAAGAATTTTTTTTTAATCTTGAATTTAATCTCTAAAACAAAAAAATTAAGATTAAAATTAAACGATATCTTAGGAACTTAACTCAAAAATCGCATAAACAAATTTAATTTGAAAATTAACAAATACATGAAAAAAAATCGCAATAATTTTGCTTATATGAAATGTAAATTAAAGCAACAACAAATGATAAAAATTGACAATAGCAATTTAGACAAATTAGACAAAATGCGTTTTAAGAAGAAAACTTTATCCATAATTGATTGTTTACTAAATAGATTAATAAAGTCTTTTTCAATGTAAACAAATATGTTATTTGTAAGAAACTCATTGTCCATTTAATATTATTTTTTTACAATTGTCTTGATAATTTTTATTGTTAAAAAAGTTTTCTCTATAATTGTTATTGAGACCGGCAGTATCAAACCGATATAAATTAATCTATCAATCATGTAGTAATGATTTTACTTTCTTATTTATGCTAATATTTGATAACTGAACTTGTTTGGGGTAGCTCAATGTTTATTGTTTGAAAAATGCTATTGATAGCGAGAGTTGGTCTCGCAATTGCTTCCCGACACAGGTGGCGTGTTTTTATTGAAAGGTTATGTACTTGATTCCATGAATTTTGCCTCATGTATTGTGGTAAGCAGAGCTTTGTGATTGGTTCATTTATTTCTCGGGATGAATTCGCTATGTTCCCAATAAAAAACTATAATACTTATATGGAAACTTAAAGGTGTATATTAACATTATTAGTTGTTATTACAAAGTAACTAACAAGGAACCTATGCATGGCAAGCTGTATCTGCTTCCTCTAATTCTATGCCTTCCTCAGCAAGCCTTCTATCCTTATAAACATACCAATTAGCACAAAGCAAGTATATGACCAAATTTAAACCACTCAACATAGCCAAAAGCCAATAGAAGTTATAGAGTTTCGCCTGATTAAGATTATCAGCAAGCCAGGGCTTATGCTGACTTGTCACCTTGTGGACCAAAGTAACCAATAAAGAGCTAAAGAAAAATCCCAAAGACAATGTACTCAAAAACAAACCCGTGCTCATAGTCTTCATCCCTTTAGGACATTCCCTTAAGAAAAAATCCAATTGTCCTATATAAGTAAAGGCTTCACCTGACCCCACAAAGAAGAATTGCGGGACCAACCAAAACACACTCATGGGAATCTCCGAATTAGGATTGTGTGTCAAATTATGCAAATGTGCCATTCTCATACGTTTTAATTCAGTGAGTGCTGCTGCAACCATTGCGAAAATTGAGAAAACCAAACCAACACCAATGCGTTGTAAAGGTGTTAGTCCTTGTGGGTTGTTGAAGATTTTTCTTGTTATGGGAACAATGACACGATCGTAAATTGGGATTGTTAAGAGGATGCTACCAATGAAGAAAGCAGTTAGAGATGCTGGTGGGATTTGAAATGATTTTCCTATGTGACGATTTAATGTTGTTGCTTGTGATACTGAGAATGTGGTCATTTGTGCATATACTGTCCAAAACATTATGGTTGTGGCCCATATTGGTAACATTCTTAAAACCATTTTTACTTCTTCAACATCTGTTAAGGTTGATAGATACCATTTTCTTACCACATTAATTTCATTACCATCTGTTTTTGGGTCCTTGATTGCTGCCTTGTCCAAGAACCTGTGTCACACATTCAACAAAATGTCCAATTAATTCATTAACTATTGAAAAAACATTAAATTTTGTACAAGTAATAATATATAGCTGTATGAACATTACTATATGGTAAGAAAATTTACTCTTTCTTGCTACAGAAAGCAGAAAGAGTATATTTTGTTTGTTTCTACAGAATGATTATACTTATTATAGTGTGGATTGTGGAACTTTTCTATGTGCGTTGCACAAACCACAAACCATGTCCGTGACAGAGGAAACTGTCTGAGAGAGACAAATTAAGGGGATCAGAGAATCTATATAATGGAGGACAAATATTGAAATGTGAACATCCATTGGATACAGCTTTGCCATTGGCCTGCCCCTCGTGATTCTATGGATTCTGATTCCTGAGTTTTACAACCGACATTATAGTAATTAATACTATTGGTATTAAAATTGACACAGACAGGAACATGAGAGCTGTGTGATCAGGTGTAAGAGACGCGCGTCGGTGGTTTTTACCGAGACAAAGTTGTCGTGATTCCAAGATGCTACAAAACATAGCTTCTATCTTCAGACGTGATAAATACCGTTGAAACTCATACGCACAATTGCGAGATTTTGAATTTAAGTCTGAGTGAAAGTGTTCAACTTAGCAACATCGACTATGACAGTTGAGTTAGATTTTATTAGTAATTAAGAGAGAAAAAATGGATTGCCAACACTGTTGCGAATTTGGACTATATGATCAAGTTGATATGATTAAGACTTCATGTGTTGGATCTGTTAGCACAGTCAAATGCATGTCATTTGATTAAGATTGAATGGCTAACTAAGAACATGTGCTCGTTGAATGCGTGACGGTAGAGAATATGATGAATTTGAGAAAGGGGGGGATATATTGGTATGCAGAAAATGACATATATCTAATGCTATGATTAATTACGCCCACCCTTCCCCGTTTAGGGTAGCTAGCTCATCACATCATTGAACTTTTTGCCTCCTCTCTCTCCGGAGGATGTGTCACATTTCCTTCAATTATTTGTGTTCCTACCGAATCAAATGACATTTCTAAAAGTTTCCAATTCTAAGATTATATTTTTAGGTTTCATAACAAGAATCAAACTCACATGTGTATGTTTAGTTTTTGTCTCACATTCTAATTAAATATAAATTATAAAAAAACAATGATTGAACATGATAATGCTAAAGTTATGTTGATAAAGGTTGTATAACTTCTTAAGATTAATGTTACACAATTTGTATTTTAATATAATAATATATATTTTTTAAATTACTAATATATATATGGGTTTATTATGATTTCATTGAGGGCAAAGATCCTATACAGAGATGTAGATATAATCCATGTCTCTAAAGCTTTGTTTGAAACTTCATAAGACTTTTGAGGATGAATGAATGAGTGAATAGTAGGAGAAGAGTGAAAGACTCTCCTACTTGAATGATATTTTTTTCTTTAGTGGACTAAAACTCTCTCATATGAAGTAAAAAAATGCATTAGGGGAGGATTTATGAGAATTTTGAATAAATTTTTAAAGTCATTACTTCTACTATAATACTTTCAAAATAAAAAATTACTCATAAATATTTTAATTTCACTCATATTAAAAATAGTGTCCGAAAAAAAAAATCAAGACTCTCATGTATATTATCTTTTTTATTTTTATAGTGCTTCGCTTTCTTTCCCTCTTAAATTTCAAATAGACCGGAGATTTCCATTACTCATTGTTTGGTATCACAATAACTTTGTAATAATCATGATTTTACAAAAAGTTACAAAATACTCTATAACTTCATAAAATTAAGATCATTCACCGCGATTATGACTGGTCCTTGATTATGAAAAGTCCATTGTTTTACTACTAAAGATGCACTTAATGTAGAAGTTGACACATAGGTTCAATTCTCTGAATCAGACGCAATAATTTATTTGCCCATTACAAGTTACTTTCCAATGCTAACTTGTCTAATACATATAATACGAAAAATTATAGACCCTCAATGTGAAAAAGACATGAAAAGTAAATAATTTAAATTTGCTGACTCAAGGAGAAGAATTTAGACCAACTTCGTTGGAAAGAATCTTTTAATTGCCCAATTAAGTATTTAACCTATACCTGGAAGAACAATATTGTATTATTTTATTTTTAAATGAAATTTCATGAATCTTTTTTACCTAAAGGTGTATAATTAGTGCTAAAAAAATCTTGTCTGCAGTTAATTCCATGACCCTACTTGAATAATTGTTTTAATTGGGTGAACAATTACGAGACTATTTCTTAAGTTGAGTATGACTTCAATGAATGATAAAAATTTCTTTGAAGAGTTTTATCGTTATTGTATTCGTGTACTTGAATAAATGAATTCGTACTTGAATAAATGAATTCACACATAAATCCTTCTTTACATGAAGTTGTCACACCCTCGTAATTAAAATTTGTGTGGTTACATGGATAAGATAGGAATCTTATATTCATGATATATTCATGGTCGGTCGGAGGTTGCAGGCCGTCTTAAACCTCACATTTTTCTAAACCTCAAGTTTAATATTTTTATTTTATTAATAGTATAAAACTACGTACTACCAAAAAAATAAAACAATTTACTTACTAAATCATTTATATTATGGGACCAAAGAATATCAAATAAGTGAATTTGACTCCAAGTAGTATATAACCATATATATTCCAAAAACATATATAGAACCATATAAAATCATCCAAACAAAACAATTAAAACTATATATTAAAAAAAAAGGTCACTAGGTTATCAGCAAAAATGTCATGGCAAAGAACGCTATAGTGAATTTAAATTCTTACCGAAACTGCTTGCTATGTGGTAGCACCTGCTTCTTCTTCCTCAACATTTCATCTTCAATATCATCAACATTAAACAACAACGAGGAATCATATGGCAGTTCCATGTTCCTCTTCCTCCAAGCAGCCACATAAACCACTGCAATCTGAGTCAAAGGACTACCAACAAGTTTCTTAAACCGATACCTCTTTGTTCCATATAAGAACACACAAAGTGCAACAACAATAGCACAGACACATATTCCATAACCCCAATCTCTTCCAACATGGTCTTGAATGTAAACAAGAATTGTCACCGCTGTTAATGAACCTATGCTTATGAAAAAGAAGAACCAGTTGAAGAATTTAACCATGTGATTTTTTTCAACTTCGTTTGTTTCGTCGAATTGGTCTGAACCAAAGCCAGATACACTTGATTTCAAACCACCTATTCCTAGTGCAGTCACGTATAGAGCTATGTATAGAACCATTAGTTGAATGTTGTTTGCTGGTTCACAAGATTTGAGATTGCTTTTTGTGCATTTTGGTGGATGTAGGCTTGGAATTATTGTTGATATTGTCAAGATTGTAACACCCTAGTATGTGCATATCAAACAAATTTTATATTAAGATCCAAAAGTTAAATTTGATATAAGTCACTTTGAGAAAGCAAATCAAAATTAAGTTTTCAGGAAAAAATAGATTTTTTGTGTCTTAAGTCTTAACAATTTGATTGTAGAGAAAATGGTTGCCGTTAATCGATAATTTGTCTGAGATAATAATTAAAGTCTGACAAAAAATTATTAATTTGGAGTCAGAGAAAATAAATATTTCTAATTTAATTATTTTTTTATTCTAATTGTATAGGTAGGAATGTCTTACAATTGCTTCAACAGTAGCAAATATGGCTATGGTGAGGTATCTGTCAAAGAAGGTATTGAAAAATATTAGCGAATACTAAACATAGTAATTAATTTTCTTTCTAGTATAGGTTGAACACAAACCTTCCAATAAAAGTGTCGGCTACAAAACCACCAAGTAAACAAAGCATAAAACATGTTCCCATGAAGTTGGTGACTATGTTAGCAGAGGAAGCATTTCCTAAATGCATAGTACCAGTCAAATATGTCACCAAATTTACAGCTATGCCCATTGTTGTTAACCTCTCACATGCTTCTACTCCTGAAATGTATTATACATCACACAACACAAAACTAGTAAACACGAAAATTTGAACAAAACAATTATTAAAATAAAATAAAAAATATGAACAAGATTATATGAAGAAAAAAAATAAAGTACCTAAGATCATTGCAGATGATGTCCAACCACCAGTTTTGGACCTTTCAGCAGGGTGACCCTTGCAGTCCCATGCATCTTGAATTGTTTGCCCCTGAGTTTGAGGGAGAGGACTCATTTGGATAAAAGTGGTGAAGTAAAATGGCACCAATAGAAAGAAGTGAGGAGGTATGGCACAAAGGGGCTAAATGTCATGTGGCTTTTTATACACAACTTAGGAAAGATACCATTGATGACTAGGATTTTAAAAAATGTTACATAACAGATACAGCCTACCTATGCCTAACCAATCAATCCCTTATAAAAATTATATGAAATTTTGGAACAACATGGCAATTATAGGAGGTAGAATAATACACATGATTAATTATATGACAATAATTTCAATTTGAATTGTTATCTACTCTTTGAATCAGCAAGATTCTCTTCACCCTCGTTAGGAGTGTTTAAACTAAATCATATTAAATTCAACCTTATCTAAACATAGTATATTTTAAGATTCTAGACTATATTTTCTACCCGAAATCTACTTTTAGCTTCTTGTAATAAGGGAGTGTGTAACTTTTTGATTGTTTTGACAAAAATACCCTTATAAACAATTATGAGATATTAAATTTACTTACTAATATAAAAAAGACAATATTTAAAATAAGGGTAAAAATATCTTTTAAGCGATGGATACACCTTAAAAGTTGTGATTTTTTTCTTATCTTTATGACAAAAAAATTCAAAATTCTCTAGAGAGTATTATATTTTTTTGACAAGTCTAGGGAGTATTATATCTACCTATAAAAGTTATGCAATTAATTACAGTATATTTTGTATGACACTACCTAAATCATTCAACAATTAATATTTTTGGTTATTGATCCCTTATAAATAGTTGTATCGGCAGACTGAGAGGCGGATGAATGTCAGAAGACGACGTTGGCTACATAGAAGGAGTGGTGTAACCATGGAAACACTTTGATGATGAAGGACAAGTGGAAACATAATTGAAATTTAGGAAATATAATGATTTAGAATATTACATAGTTTTCTTAAACCTTCATTTAGAATATTACATACTTTTGAATGGTCATAATTATATCACAGACTTAATCTCTATGGATTCGATAATTGTTCTTGATACAAACCAACATACTTACTATTGTGCGAAGATGGGTAAAAATCTTCTTATCACACCCATGAGAATCGAAACACACACACGCACACACTCTTAACACTCACTCTTTTATTTGATTCACACTTAAAAAACGAGTCTCGCATAACATGATAAGACCCACATGAGTTTCACTCAATAAGAGAGTGAATGTCAGAGAGGATGTTAGAAATAGATTGTTCCAAGCATTTCTCGTAAGAACAAATTTGACACTATTTAAAAAAAAATCTTATTTTAATCTCATTTGCAAAAATAATAATAATTGATATAACAAAGTTGAAACATACATAAGATATTGATGGCTAGCTCGTTTTAGGTTGTTAGATGATTTATAATGGTATTAGGTTTAAGTTGTATTTTGATGTTATTGACTAAAAACTAACTCTTTTTTTTACATTAGTTACAAGTATTACTATTTGGTATGAAATCGGTGTTATTTATAATTTAAATAGATGATATTTAAAAAATAATAATATTTATTAGGGGTTTATTTTTAATATTTAAACAGAGTCTCCAATTTGGTTGGATCGATCCTACTTAAGATCGAACCTAGACACCCGCACAAAATGTCCTAACAGCTAGCCAATATGGGAACATAATTATGATGATACGATAAAATAAATAATGTAATGTGTACGTTTTATGTATTTTTTAGAGGATATCATACTTGCAAGTTTATGAATTTATTATTTGAATGTTATCTAAATATTTATTCATTCAAAAAAATTTAGATTTTATAATTTTGGATAATAATTTAGTGCATAGTACAATATTGAATTTTTTTAATATTGTTTATTGTTTAAAAATGATATGCTATTTTCCCATTTATTCATTTATTTTTAATTATATGGTTAACTGTACATGTATATATAATATGGACACTTAGGTACTACCCAGTTGGTAGATTACGTGTATTAAAGTTGATTCTCATGCAGGTATTGTAAGAGACGTGAACTTTGTAATTTATTATAACTTTGATCAATCCAAAATTGATTAATCAAATGAATTCCTCAAACTTTGTCATAACTTTTTTTTTGTCATAACTTGTCTTTGTCACAATTTTTGTTACTTATATTTTAGAGCTTTATCAATCTTGGTTGTGGAATAGAGTGAAGAGTAAAGAGACTTTGACTATTACTTTAATCAGTGGTGGGATAATCTGATTTTTTTTTCTTGGTTTTCTTTTACAATTTTTTTTTTTGTCTTGGTGTTTGTCATGGTTTTTGATTGAATAATTTCGATCCATAGTTGGTCGGTTGTAGTCTCATTTTAGGTTGCACGCGATCACTTAATTATTTTTTAATTGTGACACATGTCTATTTAGATTGTCTTATTTTTAAGCTTATATAAATAAATAATATTTTATGTATTATTCATAAGCTTGTCAAAGTAGTTTATAAAGAATCAGTTTACAACGATATAATTTTCGTTAACTTGTGCCATAAGGGCACAAGATAAGGATCTATATGTAGAAATTTAACCTGAGAAATTGTGCATTCATAACCTTAAAATCTTAAAAAGTTATCTTTTCAATACAATATTTATTATTTATTTAATTCTATTTTAAGATCTTTATCTTGTGCCCTGCACAAGTTAACATTTCTATTCACGAATCATATAAGTATTAATTAACAATCATAGTTGGAACAGAAGTGCTATATTCGTGAACAATCATCTATTCACGAATCATATAAGTATTAATTACCAATCATATACTTTTTTTTCTCTTTTACAATCACAAATATTTTTTTTTGAAACCTTCTCTCCACTTTTTTATCATTTCATGTATCTTGTAAATTTCTATGTTAATTCAATCACCCCTGAATTGGTTCATCTTTATTATTTGATATTTGAATGTTTCATATATTTTGTAAATGAAGAGGAAGTTGAAATCATAGATGAAATGAAACAAAGAAATCTAAAACAAGAAAAGGTCCTGTCAAGAATAAGAATGTTCAATGCAAGTCCTAGTGGTGTTCAAACTATCTTATTATGGTTGAGAGTGTACCCGGGACAAATTGTTGTGTCTTTGGATTTAGCTGTGAAGTAGGCTAATTAGAGCAAGAGAAAAAGACAGCACAAAAATCATAAAATTTGTACCTGAGCTCAATTGTTCACGTGGCAGTGTCAATTGAGATCTTATAATAAAATATAAAAAAATTTCTCTTGTGTAGGCCCAATATCATGAAGATATAGTATTGGATACTTCAAAACGAAGACGTACTCGTATCAGATACGTATTGGATACCGATACTTTACGGATATTCCCGGATATGTATCCACCAAAAATCAAAATTAATTATTTTAATTTTTAAAAAATATTTTATCGGATATTTATATGATACTTCACAGATACACAATGATACTTCTGGGGTTTTGTGGTGGTTGATTTTCTTGGGGTTGCTTGCGGTGTTGGGTGGGGTTGTATCTCCTCCCTTCCCGGGGTCGACTGGGATGTTACAAAATGGTATCAGAGCAGACCTCTCCCTGTACGATGTGCTTCGGAGACGAACCAAGCGAAAGCTGGTTGGCATGTAATACCCAAGGCTGACTAGGGCGGGGAGTGGTCGCCGCAGCACAAGGCATGACAATGTGTGGCTCCCGACAGCTACTAGAGGAACCGAATCACATCGGAATGAGAGGGATCCTGAGGCCATGCAGGTATGAGATTGCACGGTTAAAGGAAGGCTTATAAGAATTGTTGGGTACAACCTATATCAACAAGATGCATCTTCTTTTTGGTAGCTCGTTTCATAAGAACTCCACGGTTAAGCGTGCTTGACTTGGAGTAGTCTTTGGATGGGTGACCTATCAGAAAGTTTCCCGGTAAGCGTGCAAGTGAGGACAAAACACACTGAAAAGACTCGTGTTGGTTTGTAGGGTCAATCGGCAATGCTTAAAGTTGTATGGGATGTTACACTATCCTAGTTGTTTTTTTCCTGTGTCTGCAGGTGTTTGTTGGGGTTACTGTTGACTGTAGCTCTCAGTTTGTTGGTGCTTTTTTTGTTTCTTCTGTTGCTATTGTTCCTTTAGGGTTGTTGTGGGCGCGATCCTGACCTCGTTTGTGGGGTTTCAGGTGCACCCCCCGATGGTGCTTTGTTGGAGCGTCTTTGGACGGATCTTCTGGTGTATTTTATATTCTATTTTTTGTCTTTTATCTATATCTATATTTTGTCATTCAAAAAAAAAAAACACAATGATACTTCATAGATACATATCCTAAAAAAAGATGAAGAATATGTTTGGTTGATCGAAGAAAGTAGAAGGAAAGAAAGTGAAAGGAAAGAATGAGAGTAGATAGTGAGA
>Ga0228711_1000764_pt1 | contig 42860 bp, 17 predicted proteins | sample MedpolnodulmetaG_2_FD_177996 | JGI IMG/M metagenome (GOLD analysis project Ga0228711, IMG submission 177996) | Root nodule microbial communities from Medicago polymorpha collected in Santa Monica, California, United States - brown nodules | ecosystem: Host-associated > Plants > Roots > Nodule...
GTATTGTAAAAAAAAAAAAAAAATTAATCGTTCATCTTTCAGTAATTAAGTTTCAGAAAGGGCTGTCAAAAAATTAAAACCGAGCAAAACACATATGTTGAACAAAAAAAAAGAGTTTAAGAAAACGACAAAAAAATATTATTTATTGGCTTGCTGGAAAAATGAAAAAGCTAAGTGAAACTGAAAGATAATTTTCTAAAAGCTTGTTCAATATTTTTTTTCTTCTTTCATATAATTTAATGAAAAATAACAAACAAGCATGCCCTTAGCTTTCAGATCAAGAACAAATTCATATTTCTTCTATGCAATTAACCACCAAACTCAACATGAATCAAGAACATCTTGCACATTCATCCTTTATCAACAAATCCATCTCAGATTTCAGTGGACAATGGTTCCCTATATACATTTTTGGGTTAATTCCTATAATATTAGAGGTTTCTGGTTTACCCGTCAAAAAAAAAACAGATTAATTAAGTAAATGGTCCCTATAAATATTCAGAATTTTGTTTTTAATCCCTATAAAATAAAAATCACACTTTTTTAGTTTCTGTGACATTTTCTTTAAGCATTTTAGGGACCAAAAATGTTCACGGAAATTTTTGATAGTGACTAAAAATGATGGAAAATTTTATAAGGACTAAACATGCTGACGGAAAATTGACGGAAAATTTTACAGAGACTAAAAAGTGTGATTTTATTTTGTAGGGACTAAAAACAAAATTCTGAATATTTATAAGGACTATTTACTTAATTAACCCAAAAAAAAAAAAAAACTTCAACCCTATAATTTAAAGATTTTTTGGTTTTAGACCTTCATAAATTTTGACTTTACAAAATCAATGATACGACAGGGGAGTAAACCGAAACGCGCTCAAATTACAGGGGTGAAAGTACCTGAAATTTTGAAATTTGATGCCCATAAAGGTCCAAAACCAAAGAATTTTCGAATTACAGGATTGGAATCTAAAAAAAAAATACAAGAGGGTAAACCAGAAACTGCTAATATTACGGGGGGTAAACATATATGAACCCAAGATGCTTTGCGGCTCTTTGCACCAATGGAAGAAAGTTGAGATACCTGAAGGAAAAAAGCAGTTTTTTCCCCATATCCCTTGGTCCTTCTAACTACTACATTAGCTCTGTAGCACATACCAAGTAAATGGATAATATTGGAAGGAAGGAAAAAACACCAAGAAAATATCATAACAGAACAATACAATTGGTCAGCACAAATAAACTCTACCATAAATTAAACTTCAGGACCATACTCAATTTAGCAAATAATAATAATACACAACCAAAAATCTTCATTTTGCTAGTTTTGCTAAAACGAAATTGCTATTTGATCTCTGCCTGATAATAATTTGTGCATCTCAAGGGCTCTAAAACAAGGAATGTAGCCATAAGTAAAATAAAATTAAGCGTTTGTGTAGTAAAATGACCAGCAAACATTCAAGCCCACAAAACGGACCATCCACGTTTCCTATGAGCGTAAATCCTAACTGGGCTATGTGAGTCATCTCTTACCACGAGATCCATGTCCACCTCTGGGACCAGGTCCACTACTTCTTGGACCACCTCCACTTCTTGGACCTGGATACCGAGAAAACTGAAGCCGCAAATGATTAGACTCAGGATTGATTTCATCGACTTTATAGCCTGTGTACGAACACAAAGTTAGCATACAACAAGTAAGTATCTCAAAATGTCACTAACCAATGAGTTCGTAAATAAGTTTTATGAATGAATATGAAAATAATGGATATGGATATGGATATGGTTGTTAGATTTTCCGACCATGGGAGCACAGTACAGGGCAATAAGCATATCATGCCTGGAACCATGAGGTTCCCATTTTAGACTAAACAGTAAAAGCGAAACATATTTCGTGTTCTGAACCTGAATTTCCATTAATCACTAAATAACAAATTTGTTTGCACCAATAAGAACGGGTCTGTTTGTTATAAAATTGGAACTTAAATCCACAGAATATAAGGGGGTAAAAACAAGGATGTAATAATATGTTTGTTAAATGGAAAATCGATATTTCAAGATATCAATGACCGCAATTGACAAAAATATTTCTTTGAAATTATTGGTACAGAAAGAAAAAATGGAAAGAAACTCTGCATAATAATAGAATATTACATATATGACATGTAATGATGTGATGTGACTCAAAATACCACTTCCGACCCATACTTAGAGTAATCAGAACAATACCAACTAACCAATAGATTAGTCAGTTAATACTCCTTTGTTACAAAACAAAACCGGCTTGTAAGGTGTAGTCTGCCCAAGCTTTTTGTAAACACTATACAGGCCATATCTCTAGGTAATGTGGGACTAAATCCACCCACTCACACCCAACGCAATGAAGGTGTAGGAGGTTGAAGACAACCCAAATGCCGCAATTAGGCAGCTAAGGATGGACCGTAATGAAGGCAGAATTTCCAACACTTTTCATTCACTAGAGTCTAGAACAGTCAGATTGTTTTAAGTCAAGTAAGGATACTGTATTTCCTTTGAATCGTAACAGGCTTCTATTGAACAACAACTAATTTCCTTAAGAGGCAGATTACTATCATTATCATGTTATTTGAATCATAAATTGACTTTCTATCTATAAGCAGGTAACTATAGAAATAATACCTTGCAAGGCACTCAAAGCAGTGGCTGCACAAGCTGGATTTACAAAGTCCACAAAACAAAGGATCAGAGGATCTCCACGCTGCAAGAAACAGGCTTTTAAGCATAAAGGGGACATTTTAGCTTTCAACATAAGAAGACAACTTTAACAAACGATAGACTTACATGTTTAGCTTCTTTGCTAACAAGCCTCACTTCTCTATATCCAACAAACGGGCGGAAAATGTCTAAAGACGACGTTAAGGAATATATATACATATAACAGAACTAAAATAAATAAAGCTCAAGACACATGGATGGAAGAGAAAATGAAAAAATTCCAAAGCATTGCATCATAACAAAAAGGATACGAGCCACTTCTCTTCTTGTACAATCAGAAGGCAGACCTTCAATATATAGAGTTGGCGAAGCATCTGGGGGTAGAAGTGCTGGCTCGGGTCCATGCCTGGAAACCGCATCCATTGGTGGTTGAAAACCATAATTCATACCCCGTCCATTTGGTGCAAGATCAGGACCACCACCCCCATGACGCCCTATCATGGCAGAAGGATCACTTAGTGAATGGTTTGGTAATCCACCAATACCTCTTTGCAATCCAAGAGCACCAACTGTACTGGCTTCCCCAGAAGTAAATGAAGGAACTTGCTATAAAACCAAACAAGATGGATGCTTTCAGCTAACAAGCAGTGAAAATACCCAAAAAAATAATAGTAATATAATTACACAAGCATAAAAGGATGAAGTGTTACCCCCTGAAGGTAGCGATCATAAGCAGATCCAATTGTTTTTGTGTCCTTGGCCATTGGGTGACCAGAACGGTCCTCTTCACGAGAAAGATAATGCATCTCATTGCCTGAAGGAAGACCAGAAGCTGGCAATTCTGTAATAAGAAAAATGTAAATAATGACCATTAGCATCTCTGGCAAAGAGCACTGAAGCTGGATAACAATAGACAAAAAAAAATATTCATATCTTTTTTTATCAAAAGTGCAGAACACAGGACTATAACTCACATTCATGTCATATCTTATACAGTATATATCATTCATATTCATAGACTGCTAAACATCGAATATAATAGAAAAGTGTGCATGTTACACAAGTACTAAAATGAACCAATCAAATAATCCAATGTCCAACCAACCCCAAAGAAAAACAAATAAGACAACAAATCACCTTCACTATAATATCAGAAGATAAAAATTATTAGAGAAAAGGAACAATAAGCCTAATCACTGGCATTTTGAAGCACGATAGCAAGTTTTTTCGATGCGGCCCCGAGTAATGTTCAATAAGAAATCATCTAAGAGACTAGGCAATGAGTAGGCTACTATAGTTATAATATAATATAATATAATATAATTAGAATATAAATAAAGTTCAAGTGAGAAAGCAGGTATGTAATTATGGTTATTTTATGATACACATTTTATAGTTATTTTATGTTAATAGTGATTATTATGACAAGAAAATAATTAACCAATAGATCAATTCACAATTAACGCAGAGGCATAAGATCAAAGGGTTGGTGTATTTCAACAAAGCCCATCAAGTAAGTTTCAAAAGCACCCAACCTAACGAGTTTTGGGGGAAAAAATACTTTCAAAGAGATGAAGCAGCATTCTACCAACCACAGAAGAAAGACTTCTGAAGAGGTGAAGCAGTGACCAGCAAAGAACAAGGATAGAGAGAACCAAAATACTCTCAGCAGAAGAGGCAGAGAAAACCCATGTTATATATCCTCACAGGGTTGTTGCAGCAGAGAAATCAATAGATTAAAGAACAGTGGCACATGGCCGAGCGACAGAAAGAATGGGTCTAACTCATACATTCAAACTCAAATACAGTTGCAGCAGTCAGATCATAAGACGAGTGCAGCAGTCGAAACTGAACTCGGATAACCGATTAAAGTCGAACTCAGGTACACGTAACCCTGACCATGGTTGTCAAACTCGAGATCCCACTTAAGATCATTTGGGCATAGGAAAATAGTAAATTGTGATTGTAGCACGGATTGGAAGATCACACCAGACAATTATATTTGATTATTTATATATCATAATTACATGTCATAATTAAGGCGATTGGGAATTTTTAAGAAAGAATTAAAATATAAAATGATTAAAAGGAAAGTTTAAAATTAAAAAAATAAAAATAATTCTTACTATAAAAAAGAATAAAAGTATTAAAAAGAACAAGAGTATTTAAAAAAATGAAAAAGAAAGCGACGTGAAGGCTGCGCTGCAACTTATTTTTAGGGTTTTTACCATTGGGCCTTAGTCTCCGGATCGGGTCACATGACATATAACCCTTTTAGTGAACCACTGTGCCTACCACTCATTTTAAGGGTTTTGGCTAATGAGTCTTAGTTTTCCGGGTCGGGTCAAGTGGCAAACCCCTCATTCTATAGGGTTTTCAAAGATTTTCAACCATGGCCGCCAGCACCATGAGTAAAAAAACCTTCACGACTTGTGCGGAGAAGAGCGCCGTTTCCACAATCTTGTGATCTTCAACGTCACACAACCCCGCCGACCCATCTAGAGATCTTTTCACCGCTTCTCCACAGTTGAGGGTGAATAACGCGTGAGATTGATATATTTTCTTGTGATCGAGATAAAGCAAGATTTAATCAAAAAGACAAACATAAAGCAAGAATCATAAATCAACGTGATCGAGATAAAGCAAGACTTAATCAAAAAGCAAACATAAAGCAAAAATCTTAAATCAAAACAAGAAGAAAGTGACGCATCGACTTATTTGGCCATTTCCATTTATTTGCAATAAAAACACAAAAAAAAAAAAAACAAAAAAAAAAAAAACAAAATGAGAGAACAAGATGACGTATTGAACAAATCAATTAATATTTAAGCATGAAATAAATTGATCCAGAAGAAAAGGGGAAACTAACTGTTTGCGGAAAGCGGTCGTTTCGGAAGGCTGGAGAGAGGGGGAAGTGTTCCGAAAAGCGGTCGTTTCGGAAGGCTGGAGAGAGGGGGAAGTGTTCTGGAAAGCGGTCGCTTCGGAACTCTGGAGAGAGGGGGAAGTGTTCGCTTCTGATTCCAGGATCTGTCTGCCATGGTGAGGAGAAAGGCGAACGAGAAACCCTAATTAAAGGAGACGGAATCGAAAAACGGAAGAAAGGGAGGTGGTGACTGATGGCTGGTTGGTTGTTTTAAAAAAAATAAACAAATAATTTTATACCTATTAATTGAAAAATAATATAGCATAGTATATCTCCTTTTAATGTTGTTGTTGTTGTTGTTGTTATTATTATTATTATTATTAAAAAATAAAAGGGGAAGCAAAGTTATTGTTGGAAATTCCGCCTTTATTGCGGTCCACCCCTAGTCACCTAAATTGCGGCCTTTGGTTTGCCTTCATTGCAGCCTCCAATACCTTCATTGTGTTGGCTTTGAGGGGGTGGACTTAGTCCCACATCGAATAGATAGCACTCTTGAGAAGAGTTTATAAAGAGGAGGCACTCCTGTCCTTACAAGCCGGTTTTGTAAGGATGAGTTAGGCCCCAAATTTCAACAGTTATTGTATGTAAAACCAAAAAGAACATGTATATGGAATGTAGTTTCTAGGTGGTTGAAATGGAGAGGAGCCTCGAGTGTTTTAAGTGATACAAAAGTACAACTAAGTTGAAAGGGAAATTTTATTGAACAGCGGTAAGACCAGTGATGATGTATGGAACAAAGTGTTGGGCAGCGAAGAACTAACACGAGAATAAACTAAGCATTGCGGAGATGAGAATGTTGTGTTGGATGTGTGGTAAGACAAGATGATATAGAATTAGAAATGACAATATTAGAGAGAGAATTGAGGTACCACCTATAGTAGAAAAGATGGTGGAAAATAGGCTTACGAGGTTTCGGCACGTAGAGAAAAGACCTATAAATTCCGTAATAAGGAGAGCAGATCAGGTATAGGATAATCAGTTCACTAGAGGCATATGAAGACCTACAAAAACTATAATTGAAAATATTAGGAAAGATTTAGAAATTAATGAGTTGGACCGAAATGTGATTCATAATAGAACATTATGGCGTAATCTGATCCATGTAGCCGACCCCACTTAGTGAGAAAAGGCTTGGTTGTTGTTGTTTGTTGTTGTATTGTCTCGAATAGAGGAAAAGCAAAGTGGAAAAAGAAAAAACAAAAAACAAAGTGAAACAGCAACGTATCATAATGTCCTTTTTTAGGGTTTCTTAATGCCAAGCTGCCGCTTTCAAGGAAGCAGGTCACAGACTGGACCCGGAAACAATTATTGTGAGGGACAGAATCGAGCCATGGCAGGTATAAAACCTTCATGAACGGCGCAAGAGAAGGGTGTCGTGCCTACAATTTCACATGTTTGCTTGTCGCGCCACCTCAACCAACAATCTGTCACACACAGTATGGCTCTCAGCCATAATTTGCTTGTCACGCACATGACAATTTCACACGTTTTATTGTCATATTGGATTATGGTGGATCCCTTCATATAGGCCGAAATTAGGCATGATGGAGAGCCCAAAAACCGCCACCGATTTCCGCCATGGCCGATATTCGATAAAATTGGTCACGCAATCCCAACAACCATGCTTGTGATCAAGGTCTTTTGCAATGTGAAAGATTGTAAGAATTTAAGATCATACATCGATCACGATTTTAACTACCATGATTATTAGGATAATAAGATCTAACACCAAAACACTAAACCTTAGCATTCAAAGTTGAAGTAATCAGCTTCCTTAATTTAGGCTTATAAAACAGTTGGAAACAATGCTTCTCTCAAACAAAATCACCAAATGATAATTCCAAAATCATTGCAGCACAAATGTCAAACATATGTCTAAACAATCAAAACTATGGTGTTAGTGACAGGTAAATCTATCCACAAAATGAGGATTAGCAATCTCCTAAGAACATTTTAGGGTAAAAAAGCTTAGTATAACATTTCATATCCACTCAGCATTTCATTTTCTCTAAACCCGTACATTAAACCCTAACATTCAAAAGTGAGGTAATCACCAATCTCCTAAATTAACGCCACAAGATTAAACCCTAACATTGCTTCCTCAATTTAAGCATCCAATCATCCCAAATCAATCCATAAAAGGGAATCACCAATCTCCTAAGAACATCTTAGGGTAACATTTAATTTCCACTCAACATACAATTTCCTCTAAACCCATCAATCCATACAGACCCTAAAGCAAAATTTAATCAAAAAACAAACAAAAAGAAGAATCGTGTACCACAATTAGGATAATAAAATCTAACCCCACAACATTAAACCCTAGCGTTCAAAGGTGAAGTAATCAATATCCTTAATTTCCAAAATGGCATTGGTGATAATGACAGCTAAATATATCCAAAAAAAAGATGATTAACAATCTCCTAAAAACATTTTAGGGCAAAACAGCTTGTATAATATGGGAAATGCTAACGAGTGTTGTGGAGCACTTTTAAACACCTTTAAAGGTAAGTTTCTATGAAAATTTGTGTATTCAATGCATTGAAAATTGAATTATTTGACTTTTTTAAAGAATATTTTCTTAATATAAAATGCTTAAAGAGTACCCCGCAAGCAAATTATAATATTTCATCTCCACTAAACCCATCAATCCAAACATGCCTTAAACCAAAATTTCAAACAAAAAGCAAGAATCTTGATTCAAAACAACAACAACAGATTGAGGCATCGAATTATTTCGGCACATTACTTTGCATGACCATCATCATCAACAACATAATGTTTCACTTCAATTAAACCCATCAATCCAAACATACCCTATACCAAAATTTCAATCAAAAAGTAAGAATCTTGAAGCATCCAATTATTCACACCCCTCCATTAATTTGCATCAAAAATAGCAACAATAATCAAGATGAAAGAGAAAGATAACGAATTGCACGAAACAAACAACAATTAAGCGTGAAATTGATTGATTGGGAAGAAAAGGGGAGAAACGAACCGTAGTCAGGACGGGGACGTTTGTGCAGGCCGGAATGGGGAAGAAGAGACTGCTGGCGGTTCCAGTAGCCATCTGCCATGGCGAGAAGAAACCCTAATTAGGAAATTTGGGAATCGGAGAAACCCTAATTTGGTGTTGGTGGTGGTGACTGATGGTGGTTGGTTGTTGTGTTACTGGTGCTTACTTCACTCGAGGACTTACTGCTAACAACAGTTCAATTGGATCATAGGATTGGTTATATTTATCTTGCGATCGAACTCTGAATTAATAAAGTTCTAAAGTTCTTGGATTAAAAAAATTATCTTTAGTTTTTTAGTTTTTTTCGCTTTAGTTACTTAATTATATTAACACTAAACACGTAATTACTTCAGCACAAGGTTACATTGACGGAGTCAGGATTATTATGAAGCTTAAGATAAAAAATTGCAACACATTTATAGGGGTTTACATAAGAAATTGCAAGCAAATAATAAAAAAATCTAAAAGAATTAACCAATTTATAGGGGTTTATATAAAAAATTTAGAGGAATTTACATAAGAAATTAAAGAAAAAAAATTGGATCGGAGTCCAAACAACTGCTCAGGCTCGCCGGCCTTAGAACCGCCGCTGGTTACTTATGTTTATTTTGAGCAAACCATCTTTTATAGAGCATTTCTAAATAGGTCGATGACCTTAAGAATGTTTCAAAAAAAATTTTAATCTTGTCAAATTATACTTGTATTAGATATTCAAATAATATAATTCATGTGAGTTTAACTCATTTGATAAAGATAATGCATAATATATACAGGTGTCGAGGTTCGAACCTGTAGATCCTACTTATTCACCTTTAAGGTAAATTTCTTTAGCCGCTAGGATATTTGACAAAAAAAATAGGTTCAAATAATATGTTAAGGACTAAATTGATGGTAAATGGATAAACTTTTTTTAAGAGGTTAAAATGATATATATTACAACCAATAAGTGTCAACCAGTGCAAGAACTGAAGATCCAAAATACCATTCAAAGAAGAGAGAGAGAAAGAAAGAAAAAAAAAAAGGGCCCAACCAAGGAGAAAAATTAAAATCTAGCAAGGAGGCACATCAAAGGATTTTGCCTCCAAACATTGTAGTGAAAATCGAATGAAACAAACTTCGATTTAAACCATCAAAACACGATAAGTTTAACCTGCTCACAAATGGAATGAATAGAATCCTCCTTATGTTGAAAAATACGTCTTTTTCTCTCTTTCCATATAACATAAACAATTGCTAACAAAATCATCTTGAAAGCTAAATAAATATTTTTCGAAAAACCTCCCAAGCCGCAGAAGTGATGAAGATGCGATAATATGCTACGAGATGATGTCGAATAAATCCCTAACCAGCCACAAATCAAATACTAAATATTACTATATAAAAAGCACAAGAAATAAACAAATTATCTCTATCCTCCTTACACCCACGTCCACTTGTGCAAAGTTGGTCATTAATAGAAAGCGCATGTCGTCTCAATAAGTTCTCTTCAACAGGAATACGATTCTGAAGAAAACGCCAAGCAAACAACGAGACCTTCAACGGAACTTCCTTTAGCCACAAAATATGTTGGAAATCATTGTAGCCATTGTCCACCCGTCATGATCTAAATTCTCCGTCAACAGTTGATAGGCGCTACTCACAGTGTAATTAGTAGATGAATGATGTCTCCAACTCCACCTATCCTCCTCATCAGCCTGTAATACAACAAAAGATCACAGTTCAACACACTCCCTCGCCAACTCCTCCTCTCAAGAAAACGTCTCCACCACGCGTCCTCATTCACCCCCCCAACCTAAATGGAACATGTCAGCAATTGAAACCAATTTATTCTCTACCAGATCAAACAACCTATACTTAAATTGAAAGTAAGTTTGTTTAAATAAGTAAGTTGTTTATATATATATGGGTTTTGTTAGAAGCCACTTATGAAGGTGTTTTTTAGCAACTCATACCTCAAGGTGTGATTTTCACTTTTTAGTTATAACTTTGCTAAAAGACACCTTCATAAAAATTAGTTGGTGTCTTTTAGCAAATGCTCATAGAATAACTTGCTAAAAGACACCTTCATAAAAATGTGTCTTTTCGGAAAACCCTATATATATATATATTATAATGAGTAGTTAAATATAAGAATAAACCTGACAGTTTATAGAGTGGGAGCCTTTTTAAAATAATTTTAATTTTATGAACTTATTTGAGAATGTTTTACAAAGTCGTTGACTTATTTGGTGGTTTGCACATTTTGTTTGATTTTAATCTCTTAAATTATGAAAGTTATACAGTTTTGTCACTTAGTTTTTTTGGTTTCATCTTTGCTTTTTTAAGTTGTGAATGTTGAACATTTTAACTAGTTAAATTACAAATATAATACATTTTAGTCCATGATGGGAATGACTAAAGTGTATAAAGTTGGAAACTTAGAGAATAAGCATATAGTGTTCGTAAGTTAAGTGACTAATTTTAATAATTTTAAAATAAAATAAAAAGTTAAGTGACTAAAGTGCAACGAAAAAATAAGTGACAAAAATAAAATAAAAATATTTAAGGGCGCAAAGAAAAATCTAAAATTAATTTAAGAGATTAAAAGTATAATTTAAGTTTCACTAATTTTATCTACGCAATGCGTTTTAAATTAACTCGTTGAGATTGTGAGTAGTAGCGGAAAGACGGATATTGTATTGTATCAATTTTAATTTTATAATATCTATGTCACTCGGGAAAATTTTGTTTAGAAAAAAATTGACTAAAATATTTAGTTGTGTTTTTTTATCTTTAAATTTATATTTGAAAATTAATTGAGTTGCTAAGACTTGAGAGTAAATTCCTTCCAAAAAAAAAAAGACTTAAGAGTAAATTTGTACACAAAAAGGTCCGACCAAAGTTAGTTTTTTTTTTTGAATAATTAATTATTTTTTTAGGGAAAAGTGCTTATAGCATTTCATTAATAATAATAGTTTCAATACACTATAGGATAGCATAATAAATATTGGGATTAGTTAAAGAAGTGGCTTCCCTTTCTAACGCATGAGCCGCCGCATTCGCTTGTCGCCGAATAAACTCAACCTTTGAGTTTGTGAAAGAAGTGGAGAACAATTATCGACACGCACCAATAATATTTCTAAATTTTGTAACATCCGTTGTGCAAGAGTGGAAGGCATCTCTTGTAATTCGAATTGCATATTTGTCATCCATTGTAGAGCATGATATAATCCCAAAGCTTCACCAATTGCTACCGGGTAAATGTGATTAAACTGGTGCACCTTAGCTAACACAAAAGTTCTTGAGTCATCCCGAACACAAATGCCTATACATGTCCGCTGAAATTGGTCCGAGAAAGCCGCGTCTACATTGCACTTGAACCTACCAGAACTAGGTGGCTGCCAATGGGGTAAAACAGGTTCGGTTTGCTGTTGTTGTTGCGGTATTGGCTGCTGCACAGCCATGACAGACTATATCTGCTGGATAACCGGCTGCTGCAGCACCTCTAACCGTGGTGAATTAGCTTCCTGCCAGTCCTCAATCATGTGTCTAGCTCTGTCAACTACTTGCGCACTCACCTCAGTTATGTCTTCCCAAATTTTGAGGTTCCGATGCTTCCACAAGCTCCAACAAGTCGCTGAAAAACATTGTTGAACATTCATAGTTGAATTCTGAAGCAAACAGAATATTGTGTCGACAGCACAATCAGAATTTATGGTTGCGTTTTGAATATCATACCAAATTCCAGCTGATGTTCAAATTTGAATGCCTAACGGTCATTCGAATAACAGATGGTTTAGGTCCTCATAAGCATGACTACAACTAGCACAATTCGTCGACACGCAACCCCCTTATCTTGCAATCGAACTCTAGTGGGCAGACAACCCCTACACATACGCCAATGCAAATGTTTTACCTTAGGTGGAATCTTAAGCCGCCAAACGTGTCGCCAATTTCCAGTCGGTGGAGGTGGGAAACATCAACCAACTCTTCAACACACATACGGTAAGCACTTCGCACCGTATAACAACTGTTACTCTCTGCCTCCCAAACAAGACGATCAGTCCGGACTTGATCATGCAAGGGCGTATTCAGAATAGCAGAAGCAATGTCATTACTAAACACATGTCTCATAATAGGCGCATTCCAAACTTTACCGTGCTCAAATATCAAGCTTTGAACTTTAAAATCACGGACATAAGAACCCCTTGCTATGTTGCCATCAATAGACTCACCATTAGATTTATAAGGATGGTATAGATTTTTAAAAAATCTCCAACTATATTAAATTGTCAATTAGGTTTCATACAATTCTATCAATTTGATCATTATATTTAACCATTTACTATTAATTTAGTTTCTAACATTAATATAGGATTTGTTATGGCCCTCAAAATGGAATTTTTTTTTTTAAGAATAAAAAATGGAATATATTAACGAAGGCGATGATACCTCCCTAGCACAAGGTGTACCAAGGAAGCCATCCCAAGAAACAATCAGTCAAGTATAATAATTACAAAAACACGGTCAGTCGATACCCAAGCAAATCAAAGGGTCCGACCACCATCTATGAGAACCGTACATGAAAACGGCATTATTAGCCTTCAGCCACCAAAGCGAGTGGTATTTAACTCTATCTAAAAGCTGCATAATGGGGGTTTGGATGTTATTAAAAATCATGTTGTTACGCTCATTCCAAACCTGCCAAACACACAAAAGCCATAAAAGCTGTAGAAACGATCGTCGCTTCTTCGAGTGACCTGAATAATGAATAAACTGAAAGAAGTGATCACTAATATTATTGGGGTCTACTCCTGTGATGCCAATCCAAGACCTAATTAGCTGCCACAATGAACCAAAAAACATCACATTGAAGGAACAAATGAACCGCTGATTCATCGCTGACGCACCCTGCCACACATCTCGCGGCCTCATGGTGAATAATCCCGCGCCTCATAAGATTGGTCTTGCTTGGTAACCTATCTTGCAGCAATATCCACGCGAAGATTGAGACCTTTAGAGGTACCTGTTTGTGCCATACAAGATCCAACATGCTGTCACCAACGGGGTGTGTCTGCGTAGTCAGAATCTGATAAACGCCAAAATGGATATTATTAAAAAAGAAATTAACAGAATATTTGAGCTCTTTTTTAAAGATGAATATTTGATTTTTTAAAAATTTATAGTATGAGATACCTATTTGAGAGTGTCCTACAAAGTTTGGGATGAATTTATTGTTAACACGATTTTATTTTATCATCAATTCGCCCCCACTGAAATTGTAAGAGTTATGTATTTACATCTCTAAAGTTCGTGAATTGGCAATTTAATCCTTGTGTTATCTTGACTCTTAAATTAGCCTTAGAATTATATCATTTATCGGTAAACTAGTCGTTGAATTATATCACTTATTCTCAAACTCTTTCTTACAAGTTAACATAAGGACCAAATTCTCTGATGTCATTGAAAATTTGAGTTTCTTATTTATTTTTTCTTCTCTAAATTCAAATTTCACGAGACTAATTCTTTACTTTCAAAAGTGAATTGGAAACTTAGGGCCTGTTTGAATCAATCGCGGTTTTCAGTTTTCAAATTTTCATTTATAAATCAGTTTTTAAAAACTATTTTTGAAGAAGAAAATAAAAGAAAAATTGTTTGGCAATCAAATTGACAAAAACTATTTTCAAGATTGATATTATTATAGATATGCCATTAATGAAAAGAGGTAGTTCTCCGTGTTTTTAGTTTTCAAAGGAAAATCAAAACAAGAAAGCATAACAGCTAAAACTAGTTTCCGGTTTTTTAGTTTTCAAAACTGATTTTTTCAAAATTGTTTCCGAAACTGTTATTTCAAAAGTGTTTAATCAAACAAGTTTTTAGTTCTTTAATTTTTAAAAACCACAAAACAGTTTTTAAAAACTAAATCAAACAGGCCCTTAATCATTTTATTTTTGTGTTAACCATTAAACCATTTCAAGGGCATAGAACCTCGTAGTTTGACCTCAAAAGTCTAACCAATAACTATTTTAGAAATTATTTAAACTCGAACTTGATAAGTATCACCACTTTGTGTTTAAAGAACATACTTCTTTAAAAATCAGTTAATTAACAAATTATAGTCTTCATTGCAATTTTGATCCATTAACTACTAAGTATCATGATTGTGCATTTTTACACCACATTTTATTTAGAGTGATGTAGACCCTTAAGTTCTTTTTTCCTGTAATATGGTAGTTCCCTCCCAAATTTGTTATAGGGTGGCACAATTTATTCACGTGGCATCCAAATATCATGGCTAACATATTTTCTTTAAAATTTAAAATTAAAAGATCAAGTAGTTGGAAACTCTAATTACAAATCTCTCTCTCTAATTAAGTCAGAAATATTCCTTTAGGGCACAAATATGACTATTGTTGGTACATTGCATGCATATGCATATGGTTTTGCCAATTGTTGTATGATTCACATGAGTCCTTGTATGATTTATAGAGTGTGTTCCTAATATGCCAAAATGTCCTTAAACTAGAGGCATTGAGGGTATGACGATCCAAATGTATATTGTTAGCACGGTCATCATAATATACTCGTTTTTACAAGAATGAGATTAAAACATAACAATCTGATGGTCTGCCTTTGTTCCTTCAAAATGTTGATCAAACAAACATTTCTTTCAAAATGGTCTTCCTTTTCTCCAAATGTATATATGTTTTCTCAACTTTCGATTTCCGATTCTAGAATCTAAACAATGGAGGGTTTATAGAGAGTTTTTGTTAAATGTTTTTACACCTTTGGGATTATATAATCTAAAATGTCTTAGGACGCGCAAGAAACGAGTAGGGTGGAATTAGAAACTCGCTTATTCATTCTTTGGTTCTAGACTTCTAGTTTTTTTAAGAAGGTTGTAGACTTGTAGTTAATAAGCAGACTTTATGGAACTAAATGAGGATTAAATATGTTTTGGTCTTTACAAAATTATGAAATTTTAAATTTAATTCCTATAGAAACTTTGTTCAGTTTTTGTTGTTATTTAGCTCTTATATAGAATAAACGCAGGGACTAAACAAATTTTATTTATTTTTTCTCTAAAAATTAATAAAACTAAGAATTAAAATTGAATTAAATTTTGGTATGGACTAAATTAAAAAATTTGTAATTTTACATAAATTAAAAATATATTTAACCATAAAATAAATTATAAAAGTAAGGACCGATTTGCAAAGTCGGCGAGTTTTACAAAATATTATTTGTTTATGGGACGTTGTCACACATATGACAATGAATTATAAAAGTAAGGGTCAATTTGCAAAATTAAAGACTTTGTTAAAATATTAATAAATAAATTATAAAAGTAAGGGCCAATCTGCAAAATTAAAGAATTTTTCAAAAAATTAACAGGCTTAAGACAACTTGCTTCAACGTCAAGAAATTAAAGATCAAGCTTTTTCAAAAAAAATAAATAAATTAAAGATCAAGAATTTTGGAGGTTTAATCATTCTTGAATTAATGGTTCAATGAAATAAATTTGCATAGAAGAAAGAGCTAAGTTTTTTTTTACAAAAACCAAAGTACTTAACTAACACTCTAGATAGTTACACTTCACGTGTTCTTGCCACTTCAATGTTTGAACTTTGAGTTCAGCTTTGTTTCTATTCTTCCATGAACTAGAACTTAGATTTTTCCTATATTTACAACACAAAATCTAACATACCCTCTCATGAATCAATCATATCTGTCTCAATGTACACATAGAACGTGGGGTCCAAATTTATATGTCTCGAAATGTTAGATATGCTTTCACCAAAAATAAAATAAAATAAAAATGTTAGATTGTAATTTCATGTGGCCCTATCTACTATACCCAACTATTAATTATGTCATGAAAACCTTACGTTATATGGTCTATCCACTCATGCAGTACACGCCTCATTCATCAATTCTCTGTTGTTATGTGTAGACTGAGTAGCAGGGTTGGAATCAAGCTTTCAATTTTAATGTATAAAGTAGTTTTAATATTAATATAATGGGAATGTCTCCACTCTATCTCCTTTCTCACCATTTATTTCAAAATATTTTTTTTTTTTTTTAACACTTAAGCATATTTTTTTAAGAAGTTAAATTAACCTACCCAAATTGGCACCGGAGAATTGAACCTGAAACCTCAAGGGATGAGCATACTCCCATGTCCCAAGCCAATACCACCAGACCACCAGGAGTTTCATTGAGTCCCAAATTTGCTTACTGGTGTCTTTTTGAAGAATAGTTTCCAAGACTGTACGATCAGCAACAAGTCCTAAGCATCTGTGCATCTGTTTGGTTGTTTGTGCCGTAGAGAGAATTAATTTTGATAGAATTGATTTGGTTAAATGTAATTCTGATTATAAGTGATTTGTGTTTGAATATGTTCATGTAAAAGTAAGTTGAACTGTAAATTTGTGTGTGAAAATCAATTATATAATCAAAAGCTTCAAATAGAATCAATTCAGAAGGTCGAATCAATTCTTTTTTTTTTGTCAAGTATCCTAGTGGCTATAGCTCACACATTTTAAATGTAGAGAAGTGGGGTGTCCAGGGTTCGAACCCCGACCTCTGCATATGATATATATATATCCCTACCAAATGAGTTAAGCTCACGGGGATCAATTCTACTCGACAATAATTAAACATGTTAGAATCAATTTTACACCTCTAAAATTAATTTGATCCCTCTAAAAGAAGAGCAACCAAATATACACCAAGTAACTATACAACATACAAAAAGTTTTATAGATCTTCAATATTATTTTATCATAGTGTCACATAATATTATTTGTTAAAAAATCTATATAAATATTGGATTTGTATTTGCAATCTGCGTATTCACGCAGTCGCCACATAGATAGACGGTTGTTATATTGAGATCATATAATCTAGATGTTAAGGCATATTTTGATTATAAAAAATAGAAATAAGGAGTTTGAAAATTGGACAATCTCATTCAATCCAATGACTAGTGACATGATGACTTGGTGAATGTGTGGATTTCTGACCGCAACAAATTCATGTTATATGATGATGTATATAATTTGACATGTTTGCAATAATTTTGCATTTTCAGATTATTAAAAAGTTATTATATTCTTTTGATAATCTCCCTTATGAAGTTCTCTTTATAGCTTAGACTAAATATAAGTAAAAAAATTAATAATTTGGTTTGCTAAGTTGTTTTACTCAATTTATTAGACTTAATTATAAGCAAATCTGAACTAATTTATCATACTTAACGTTATTATTTCAAAAACATTGTCCCGTGAGCTTAACTCAGTTGATAGGAATAACATATAAAATATGTGAGGTCCAGGGTTCGAACCCGACAAAAAAAAAACATTGTTTACTGGTGTTGGGTTGTTCAAATCTTTGAGCTAAGGGACAAAACTTAAAACATTTTAAAAAGTTATAAAAGGATCATGGTTCTATAGAAACAGAAAATACAGACATAAGAATTAATATTATCATATTTACTTATCCAAAAAATATAATTTTACTTACTTGATTCAAGACAAGTGAAATGTTAGAACTCTACAATATTGTGGGACAAATAATATGAAACAACAAAATTTAAAAATGAGAACACATACCGTGAGACGGAGAGAATATCATAGTTTAAGAAATTCAAATTTTTTTTTTTATAAATTCACAAAACTTTTTCTTTGAAGAAGTCAAACTATTCCATTGAAATAAGCATCGAGGGGATCAACATTAGACTTTAAGAGAGGTACATTTCAAGATCACAGTTGAAATTCAGTGGGTCAACCTAAATAAGTTATGAATTTATGAAAGTTAAATTAACTTAACTAATTAAAATTCATAATTTGTCATGGATTATTTTTTTTATTATATTATAAATATGAAATTTTCACTAAATCTTGCATTCCTTATCAATTGGACCAATCCATTGTTGATATTTATAGATAGTTAAATAGAGGCTTAATTGCATATTTGATGTCTTATGTTTATTTTAGTTTTTAAGTTAGTCTCTTATGTTTTAAAAGTTTCAAGTTGGTCCCTTGCGTTTTAAAAGTTTCAAGTTGGTCCAAAATGTTATTCACATTGAAATAAGTTAGTCCCTTTCCCGACATGATATTAAGTTTAATAAAACCAAAAAAATTAAAAAATGGTTTTAAACTGATTTTCTATATAAGTTAAGTTCTATCACCCATATTATCAACTCAAATCTTTAAACGTTAAGTGACAGAAGGGACTAACTTATTCCAACGTGGGTAATGTTTTAGACCAACTTGAAACTCTTAAAACGTAAGGGACCAACTTAAAACTTTTAAAATATAAGGGATCAATTTGAAAACTAAAATAAACATAAGGGATCAAACATACAATTAAGCCTTAAATAGAATTATAGTTGAGTATAAATGGACCATCTTATCTAGCGTGCACAGAGCTTTTAATACAGTGATAAATTTCAATCTTGCAGTAAGACTTAGCACTATAGTTTTAGACTTTCTTTACTCATCCATTATTTTCCATGCTGGCCCACAAACTTACCTAACCAAACGACAACTTCCATTTTTTGCTCTCAAGTTACTATTGCACAACAAATATTTTAAATAAGAAGGTACAATTTCTCCCCTTTTTCTTCATTTTCAAATTTCTAACTCATTAATTTGACAATATCCTCTTGGCTGCTATGTGTATTCATCATCACTTTTATGAAGACACTCTCTAATGACTGAAAATAGATAGATATCCTATAGTTGAAATATCTAAAATAATAATGTGTTTGAAATTTGGACCTTCTTATCTTTATATAATGACTTATGACAATGTAGATTAAGCATATCCTAACTTCAGAAAATCTTGATCGTTAGTGACTCATTCAAGGCATGTCTGTTTATCAATGATATTAGGAACTTATTTTTGATAGTCTCTCAACAACAACTCTAAAACACAATTAGAGTGATGAATAATGAACTTTTTTTGTATGTGATTCTTCCTCAATTGAGAATCTTTGTGCCAAAAAAACTCTTCAAATGATAATAAGAGAGAATATGTAATGTCTTCGTTATATTAAAAATAGTAGTTTTTATATAGCGTGATGATCAATTAAGATTCTCATAACCTATATACATATTATTTAAAGGGAAATTTAGGACACTTGTTAAAAAACTTAAAAGAGAAAGTTTATCTTGGAAATAATGTATTCAACATTTTAAGACTTTAAAAATGAACTTTTTCTACATCAAATTTATAGCTTATTTCTATTTTTGATTTCTTAACTAGTGCTCTAAGGGCACTTGTTAGCATAACCCTTACTTAAAATCCAAAATATTGTTTGTAAAGTCTAACTCAACTGACAATACTGAAATTGTTAGATTGAACGCCTTCACCCAAGTTCAAACCCGAATCCTTATAATGTGTATGAGTTTCAGTGGTCTTTACCACTTCATCTATAGACAAAAAAAATATCCATAATACTGAAATTGAAATTAGGACACCCTAAGTGCATAAAATCATTATCCTAATGACCCATTTAAGTCCTCTTAAACAAGCTTTCCTTGTCTCTATAGACAAAAGAACTATCGACTCATGTTGTCTCATTTAATGCTAGAAGCCACAAAAAAATTACACACAAATTTGATTCCTACATCCAAATCTTAAATCACATGATCTTGCATTTATTTCCCCCGTGTGTTCCGCATACACTCTTCCTTCATTACCGGTATCCTTTAAATTATTCCAATAATTTATAACTGTCACAAAAATAAAGTCACTCACTCTTTCTTACCCCTAAAAGCACCATATAACTTCTACTTTGCATCATTCATTGTTCTATTTTCCCCTTCTTTCACTCAACTCTCTTCTCTCCCTTTCTCTCACTTTTTTCTCTTCATCCTATCTTTTCTCTTGTGGTATTTTCTTGGAGTAAAAAGCTTGCTCACTTAGCCTGTGTTTTCTTTGGCAGTGGGAATTTCACGTTAGGCCAAAATCACAGCAACAATCCACGTTTGCAGTGAAGCTAGGAATACCAGCTTCTTAAAATCACGTTGAACTTGCATATATAACCAAACGTCAATCCAAAAAGCTATTAGTTGTGCTAAATGGGTAGGAAGTGTCTTCATGTATTGCTAATTCTACTTTTTTTGCTTATATATTTTGTTGGTGCTAGCAATTGTTCTAGACACACTCAAGCTTTATATGTGAAGGCTAAGTCTCAAGGTTTACATCAAAGTTTCTTAGACTCAAAGCCAAAAGCAATGCCAAGGCCACCTTCAGGTCCTTCAAGGGAGCATAATGGCATTGAATTACACAACTCAAAGGGGAAACCATAGAGAATTATCATACTCCTTTCTACCAACATAAAAAAATGTACATGTAATTAGTGTTTTTCTTTTTGTCCTCAATTTTGATTAATATTGGTTTTACTTTTTCTGTATTATTTTCCCCTCATTTTGGGATACTTTTGAGGCAATTTTAAGGGAAGAAACAGTTTCAGAAGCAGCTCAAAGAAACACCCGAAAATCTAGAATTGCTACTAGTATACTACATGGCATGCATGGAATACATCTGGTTTTGTATTATCCGGGATGATGATTTTAATTTGTCAAAAAACGTGGTTGATGTGGTTGAAATTGCAGTTGTGTTACTATTGCGGAGAATTCAAAATCATTTTTATTGCAATTGCAGTTGTAGACCGCAATTTAAAACCATGTCAAGGATATATCCCCATGACTAGTAGTTGCAGGGCTAATTCGAGAATTTAGAGTATTAGGTAAGAGGCAAATACTCGTCCAATAGATTTAGTTTATTTCTCACCACCACAATTAATCGAACAAAATACGTGTTTTAGGTGATTCATACTACCAAAATTGTGTAACATAAATGATAGAGGCTTGGATCGTTTAACCATTTGGTTCAAAATTCGATCTTTAGTCAATGCGCATAGAAAAACATATGTTGAGAATAGTAAATCATTTACTCGAAGAATTAGCATTGACATTTGTACGTTAGAGATACCTAGTTTACCAACCAAAAAGTTGATTCATACTTGTTTGTACTGAGATGTATTGTGTGGTTTAGCTTAAACTTAGAGATGTACTTGTACATGAAAAAGTAAAGAGAAATTGGTGACAACTTCCGTGAATTCTGTTACGTGTCTAGTCCTATTGATGCTCAAATTTATTGCAATTTGAAACTTGTAAGATTTTTGTTTAGTTAGAAATACAAAGTGCATACTATTACATTAGACATATCTTAGATATGTGTAATACAACATTCCTTCGAAAATGAAATATAATGCAATTGCTAATTCCACGGATTTGGATCCTCTACTGTCGTTCTCTACTATCCTTCCTACTACACTTCGAAAATGAAATATAATGTCATTGCTAATTGCACGGATTTGGATCCTCTAATGCCGTTTTCTACCGTCGTCCCTACTACACTTTATGTTTATCTCTCTCATCATTTCCCTCTCTTTCTCATCCTCATTTTAAACTTTCAGTTTATCTCTCTTCACTTACAAAAATTACATGAGTTGCAATCTTGTGGCAGTAGGTGATCCAATTCCCTCACGGATTCTTTTTTATCCTTTTATTTTTTTCTCTTTTTTAAATTCACTTGTTTGTAGAAATTCAACTTTTGATTGGTTGTTGATCATGTAAAATGAACGGCCTTGATCTCATTGGACCATCATAAGCACCATTACCAAATTTTTTTGAAAAGGTTTTCATTACGGTTATTAATGAATATAATATAATTAGAGTGAAGACCCCATTTTTGTCTTTGCAATTTTCTGACGGGTTAGTTCAGTCTCCGATAAAAATAAAAACTAAATTAGTCCTTCACATTTTCATGCAGAGGATAAATTAGTCTCTTATTCTTTATAATATATGGATTAGTTTGTCCCCGTATGAAAACATCAGGTATTAATTTGAGTTTTATTTTTGTTAGAAACTGATTTGTATCGTTAGAAAATGACGAGAGACCAAAATGAGTCCTCACTCATAATTATGAGTTAAGAGATTTTTGTCAATTTTGATTCTCCTCTGTATAACAACAAGGTGGATTGGAATCTTGAAGTGTGTTTCTCTACATGTATGACAACAAGGTAGCTTAGGAGTGAGTTTCGTTTCTCTCTCACATGCCCTTTGCTCAACCCCAACAATCTTGCCCCAACTCCTCATTGGGTATGAAAAATGGGTATAAGACCAAAAAATCATTGATAGCATAAAAGTTTGTTATATGTTGTTCTACCTTATGTTATTTTATTATGTTCAATATTTATTGTTTAGCAGATCAAACATATCCTTATTTTTATTTTTTTGAGGTAGGTCTTTAATATACAGATCAATACCAAAGAGATGTTGTGAGAAATCAACCACTTAAATCAACATTAAGTTCTTTAATTGATTAACCTCAACAGTTGTACATTTGATACTTTTCTAATAATCGAATATAGGACATTGAGAGTCAAGAAGAGTTGTACGTTTGATACTTTTGTTTATCCAAAACTATATATAATACGATTTAGTTTTCTTGACTTCAATTTTTTCCAAATAATCTATGACCAAGGGTCATGTCTAGTTGTCTACTACAGTTATATACCCAAAATATGTAAGACATGTTCCACATGGTCACAACTCACAAGAGTAACTTGTCTGATTCTTGTAAATGGTTTAGCTTCTCCTTATTTTGTTAATGTAGGTGCGTACAACGATTGAAGTTAATTGGTTCCTGAAAATGCTAACTTTATTGGTTTGGTTAAGCTGTCTCAACTCTCATGTAATGTCTTGATTTCAAAATCCACATGTGATCATGTGATAATATTACTAATGGTCATTTTCAAAGACAAACCCTAAGTCAAAGGTGGATTATTAATATTAATTTTTATAGATTTGATGGAGGCAAATTTCAATTTTATGTGGATTGGTATTTTGACCTTTCAATGAAATTTAGAGGTGTTACACATGTGTCTTCATAACATAGGATATGTTATTTATAATGTTTTGACTTTATAAGACTCTATTTTATAGAGTTACTTTCACAATGATATTAAATTATACTAGTATTTAACCTAGACTAACTCTGGTTTGGTTGGAAGTATCTTAGAATTATTTGAAACATCACTCATTAATTTCTTATATCATATCATAGACTTTATCCTTGAATATCTTTAAGATGTCGACACTTGAATTAACAAACATATTTTATAATTACAAAATATAAATTTTATAAAAATATTGTATAATTTCTTGATATACCTTTTACTATCACTCATGTCAGTTAAGAACTAAGAAAATACACATAAAAATCAAAGGACATCGTATTTGACGTCTAAATTTTGATATCAACTATCAGAGCATCCACAATAGAAAAACTCATTTTAGGTACTTAAACGGATCCCACGTATACACACTCATTTATAATTTTTTAACATTAATCCTTAATAAGCACTCAATTCCGCCAATCCAATATCTCACACAAATTTCTTAAACGCGACATTAATCAGCTACTAGTAACTCTATATCATTACATTTTATTTTTTTAATGTTAAAGATATGTGGGACCCACATATAAAGTGAGGTCTTAACTAAGACCTTCTATCTATTTAGTACTCAAAAAACATTTCCCATGTGGGACCCACATATAAAGTGAGGTCTTAACTAAGACTTTCTTATCTATTTAGTACTCAAAAAACATTTCCCCCAATGGTGGTACCTATTAATAACCAAGTCTTATGGAGATAGATACTACCATTAGAGATGGTCTCATTTCTCTTTATTTTGTTTAGAAAAGGGTTGCAATGATCAAACAATTATGCAACACCAAGTACAATATTACCTCTTTAGGGAAGAAAAAAAATTGAATGAAGATATAACAACTATCATCATGTATACATTTGAATCCATAGAATATTCATAAGGCAATAAAATGTACATGCAGAGAAAATAAAAAGGTTAAATAAGTAGCGGTGGTTTCTCACCAAAATTATGTGAACTGGTTATTTTATTTTATATACACTGCACTACAACAGATATATAAATGGCATCTGCCAAAAATAAATAAGATTGAGAAGAAAACAAGGTAGACATAACCATGATTGTTAAACTCTCTAGTCAACTAGTAAAATTGTCCGAGTCTGGTCGAATCAAATATCAATTGAAGCTCCACGAGTTTATGCAGACTTCCGAATTTGATAGCTTTGAACATAATTACGCAAGAGGAAGGATTCAATGTTTCTTCATATTAATCTGTGCTTCTCTACAACTTCCTCGTTGCGATAAAAGGGGTTAATGTATAAGTTTCCTTCCTCTACTTTACCTATGTTTGGGAAACAGGAGAACCAGCACCCTCTGCCTTATGCGCTCCTTGGCTAGAAGACTTGTCCATGCTACGAACGTTATATTTTTCGTATACCTTGTCTTTGTTCTCTGACCACCAATTCTCGGCTTGGTTTTCTCCAAATCTCCTCCGGCTGCAATTACATTTACCATCAAATATGTTAGATATAAAGTTCAGCTATTACAAGACAATTAAACATCTTACTGGGAAGCAAAATATAGCAGTTGAAATGGATAAAGATAACTTGGTCGCGTAGAAGATTTTTCTTACCTGAATCGTACTCGTTTCAGATCTCTTGTTCCATCATGCATGGCCACCAGTGTTATATAGACACCAGGTTCATACTGTTCAATCCACTCTGCATCAACTCGATTATTACTATTAGTAGCCAATGCAGCATTCGTTGATTTCAAACCACTCTCATCGTCGCGGAAATTCCCAGAATCCCTCCCTTCAACAATATCCGACAAGCTACTACTGCTTGACTGAATAACACCACCCCCACTTGGCAATTTCACATCTGGATGATTACTGGTCCCGTTAGAGGTTACGACGCCCCGGATTTGCTGGTGGAGATTAGTTCCATAGGCTCCAGGAAAATCACGGGCTGTTCTGTTGAACAGCGAGGATTCAAGTCCTATGGAGGCCAAACTTGAGCCACTGATTGATTCCGCCCTCAAATCCTGCTCCCCATTTGTATCTGGATAGTGGATGCCGTTCGACTCGAGACCATTTGGTAGGTAAGCTGGTCTAATGTTCTCAGCATCATAAGCTTCAGGTGGGAGCTTCTCAGCTAGATCTTTGAGCTGAAATAATGTTAATGTGTCAAACAGCCATACTATACAGTGCATGAGAGAAAAAGAAGGAAACAAATGTACTCTGAATACGACAAGGGTGTTAATTATAGTCATAATTATAATTATTCACTCTAATTAACATTATTGAGTCAATTTCTTTTGATTCAATTTACATCTCCTTTGTGTAATGCCAGTTAATCATTCTAAACTATTCAATTTGGTATAGAGCCTGGCCTGCATAGGTCTCAACAAATAAAACGATGCAATTTTTAATAAACCAGTTAACCAACCAAAACAGAAAAAAACAGAATGAAAATCAAGTTTTAAATCTATGAAACAAGATGATGAATGATAACGCTATTCCTTAAAAACTGAGTCCTAAATATCTTGTTACCGATAGAAAAGATATAGACGTAACTTCCATATCTTATACATGGTTTCATCAGGATGTTAATTATTTACTTTTTTGTTCTAGGATGTTCATTCTATTCAAACGAAAATGACGAAAAAAATTAAAATGAAGCTACAAATAAGAAAGCGTTGCATCACAATACACCATTTGAAAGACTCGAAAAGAAGAAAATTAAACAGAAAACAAACCTGTGCTGTAAGTGACTTTATAACTTGTTTTGCAGCTTTGCATTTAGTAGACTCCTCGGTAGCTAGTGCTATAGCTTCTTGAGTCTTTTTTGCTGACCTTTGAACCTCTAATTCTTGCCGTTCACATTTGCTTTTCAGGCTCTCGACCTAATGATATCTATAATTAGACTTTTCTTGACACTATAGAAAGTATGAAAGAATTTACAACATAAATAAGAGAAATAGTATTTTGACATACAAATTTGACATCAAACTTCGACAACAGTTTATAAGGTTAATGTAGTTCAAATATTAATTTGATCATGTTAAGTGGATAGTTAATGAATATAGTAAGGTGTCGTGAGTCATTAACAATCCATTGAACAATATTTACCACAATTTCGAACATCCTTAACCACGATTTTCAAATCAAGACACACTATGATATCAATGTTAATGAAGGCAACTTCAACTACTTGCTGTGCACCAAAAGGAAAACAAAAATTGTACCTGAGCATGTAACTTCTGTACTTCTTTATTCAAAAGTTCATTTGTTTTCTTCAAACTATCGGCAACATTTTTGGAAAACGAAAGACCAGACATTGTTGGAATAGGCGTAGCTGAACGAGGAGGGCTTGATCTTCTAGAGAAAGGGGATGCGGATCTAGTACTTACTCCCGACGGTGCAATCACCGGTCTTGGAGTTGTTCGTCTCAGATCAGCAGCAGTGGCAAAGACAACATCTTTCAGCTGTAGCAAAGGCGTCTGTGAGTTGCGAGCAAGCGAGAATGTATCGGATTTCTTTCCTTGTTTTGCTGCCTTATTATCTAGCTGCTTTATCAAATCCATGTTTGAAGGAATAAGAGCCTTGGACACTCTTAGCTCAGACTTGTCTAACCTGTCCTTGTTTTCACCCGAAAGACGCGGCAAAGCATTCCTCCGATTAGTATTGTTAGCTTCTGCAACCTTGCTCAACTTGGCGTAACAAGAATCACACACACGGTAGTGCTTGTCAGGATTAGGAGCAAGTGCCGCTCTTAATGCTTTCTTTGAACTGCATGAATGGCAGTGCACAAGCCCACAATTATAACAATTGTGCCGCTTTCGAGTGAAACCGAATGCTTGCCTACAAGCAGAACACTGAGACTGCTCAGCACCAGAGACCCACTTATGAAGGCAAATGGCGGCAGAGTAATTTGAACCACATGCAATATATTTCACATGTCGATCCTTCAACGCTTCAACCAAAGTTGGCGTTTTTCTATCTTCAAGATCTCCATGGCCTAATCTCCCATTTGAACCTTTACCCCAAGTATAAACTTCATTTTTGGATGTCAAAACAGCCACATGATATGCACCACAAGAAATTTCTTCAACGGATTCCAATGTAATCTTATCACCAACCAAGCACGGAAGCTTTCCATCGGACTGAGGATTCCCGAGCTGACCGTAAACAGTACTGCCCATGGTAAAAACACGACCGGTTGTTGTCAGCCCTACTGTCAAACTGTGTCCACAAGCAATTTTTTTAAAATCGTAATCAATAATTGCAGGCACGCAAGTTGGTTTAAGCCGTGACTCCTTATCCCCATGTCCGAGGCGATTTTTGTCTCCGTCGCCCCAAGTAAACAATTTACCTGATGATAAACTAGCAATAGATTGTGTTGCAATAACCTCTACAACAGCTGCAGTATGCCACACTCCACATGCAACAGCTATTGTTCTCAACCCTAATAATGAGTCTACTTCTCTAGGATATGAAACATTTTCCCTATCTCCGTGTCCCAAGACACCGAAAGTTCCATCGCCGAATGTAAACAGCTTCCCAGTTGAAGTAATCAAGGCTGTGTGCCATGGACCGCAGGCAACAAAGGAAACTTGAAGTCCATCTAACGGACCTCCAATTCTCTTCGGTATCCAATGACTAGCATTAGAGCCATGACCAAGCAACCCAGCATTATGAGTACCATCACCCCATGTATATAGTTCCCCGGTCATCGTAACAGCGCAGGAATGAAACTCCCCACATGCAACAAAGTCAACAGTTGTAGAAGTCAACGCTTCAACTAGACGAGGTTGAACCAGATTCTTCCCAACACCATGGCCAAGACGTCCTCCCGATTCTTCACCCCACGTAAAAACTTCACCTTGCCTAGTGACTAACGAAGCATGTCTAACACCACATGCTATATGTTGTACGTCTAAAACTACATTTGACTCCAGTGGTTTCGGGAGAAGAACATCTGCCCTTGGGCTGAAATGATGGACACTTTTATCTGCACCAACTTTGACGTTTTCGCAGATAATTTCCCCCCATATATACACATCCGCAAGAGCATCGTAGTCATCCGGTGCTGATCCATGACTAGATGTGGCACTTGAAACACTAACACGAACAGTATCAGTACCAGATCCTTTTATTTGCATATTTGTTGACTCTGATCGTGCATGTGATCTTTCGGAATTCAAGGTATTGTCAGGACGATAGGAGTTCGGTGATGTGCTTGGAAGACTCACAGAAATGTCGGGAGAACTGATGTCTAGTGACGCACTAGCTGAACTTCCACTTGGACTATTGGATGTTAAATCTTTACTATCCTGAAATTAATTGAGAAAAAATGGATTATAAGCAAACTTTACATCAAGATTGAGGCCATAGATATAGTAGAAAAAACATGACAAGGTACACTACTAAAAATGAATTTTAACAAGTTGGTGTGTATTTACATCAAGATTGAGGCCACCATCGCTCCATCCATCAATTTTGGACCGACCACCTTGACCTGAGGATATCAGTTTTTTGAGACCAGAAATCCACACATCTGCCTCAACTTTATCTTTGCAAATCTGAAAACAACACAGAAATTATTATAATCGAAAATATAGAAAATGAAAAAACAACAATAATGATGTAGTTCACCATGAACTCAAATAAACTGTCACTAACCAAATCAAGAGACCGCTTTCCGTTATTATAAATAAGTGAAAAAGACACATAATCCTTTTCAGGACGCAGGTACCGTTGGAAAACAGCCTGCACAAAGATTAACAAATTTAAAATAGAAAAAAGAGGAGTATGAGCTTCTGGAACAATTGATCAAATCACTTCATTAATTACAAAGAATTCTATGCATGGTATGATATTAACTATATATAAGTACAGAAATCTTACAGTTCTTTGTCCAGGAATGATTCTTGAGACAGAAGATAACTTCAGTTTTTTTTCGCCGCCACTTGAAATCCAGATTAAAAATGACCCATCCTGCCGTTGTAGATTAAAGATTATCGTGTGCAGGGAATATAATAATAAAAACACAAATTAAAAGAATTTGCGTACTATATCACTCAAAGGATTATAACATCAGAGAAGATCAAGAGAACCTATCTTTCTAGAATATTAATGAAACACAATCAGTATATCACTGTTCAACCAGATTGAAAGCAAACAAAATAGAGAATCCATAAACAAATTATTAGAAAAGCTTTCGTTTAACTTACAGGAGAGAGTCTAAATGGACAAAATTTTGGCTTTCCCTTACGACCATATTTAAGAAGTTGAGCACCCTTTTTCAAAGCAATCAGCGCCTGCAGGATGAAAAAGTAGCATTGTAAATCAGAAAAAAACGAACAAACAAATAGAGCAGAGTTAATATAAGATAGACATTAGATAGGGTGGAGGAACGAAGAAAAGGAAGTGTTTAAGAAGCCCTTATATTAAATGTTGCGAAATTTCATAAAAAATCCAGTAAATCACGACATCAATTCAATCTCCATGAAAAGTATCTGTCCCTTCTTAATACTGTGGCCTAATCTAAAGGTCGGAAATGTTGTACTGACTACAGATATTTCCATATAAACAAACATGTCTGACTCAATTTGACGTCAACTTAGAACTAGGTGATAAAAGGTTCGGTCAGTGCAATCAATTCTTCAGTTACACGGAATTCAATTTGCCAAAAGTGAATACAACAACATTGATGTAAAGTTAAGTATCCCATTTGAAACAACCCAAGATAACAATAAAATTCTGCACCAAAACGTTTTATCATTGTTCTCAAACTCTAGTTAGCTCCGAGTCATGAGTTTAAAACTCCAGATATAAAAATTGAGTTAACTTACTTACAAAACTGTTTCTGTATAACTCGAGAAGAGTCAGTGACTAGCATAGAATCATAAGTTGGAGTATGGTTGAATGAGTTGTTAGCGGGCCCAATATAGTTTATTTACATGTATTAAATAGAACAAGGATGCACATTTAGTGTTATTCAGTTGTTTTATTATGTTATTTGTATGTTTCTGACAGTTATCAATTATGTCTTGTTTGTAACCTCTCGTATGGAAGTTATTCCTAGTGTCAGTATTGTACTTCATCAATAAACATTATCCTACAGTATCATTATCCCATTACAGTGTCCTATTACAGTATCATATTCAGATTACAGTATCCTAGCTTTACGAAGTTGAAACCAGCTCAAATGAGGGGAAGGGGAACTTAGTCCCACCATTCTTCACTTTTTGATAAATTCGACCCTTATGATTTGTCAACTAATTCATTACTTTTAAACCTGTCATGCTTTGTGAACTTAACTTGTAATTTATGTATTTGTTCATCATTTTGAATTGTGTATCTGTAAGTACAGTATGGTAAGCTTCAGAACATTATTTTGAATTAGCGACTTTACGAGTTGAGTTTACAAAGTCTGAGTTTCACTAGTTTACATTGTCTCTCAAGTGTGACAACTTTGAATTGTATCATTATAATTTTAACATTATAATACACCCGTACATGTACTACGTGTTCGTGCTTCATAGTTTAAAACCATGCTACTTAAATACACCTATCTGCATTCCATTCAAACACAAAAATACATGCCAGTATCTTTTTACTTAATTCAAAACAAAAAACAGGAACCCTCTTCATTTGTGCTCCTCCATACTATCGTACAGTCCTGTCGATGGCAAATAATGCCGGTTTGTTCAAATTTCGCTACACAATAGTGTTATAGACGCCATTTGACAATTTTTTGTACTAAATAACATATCACAGAACAATAATGGCTTAATCAAATTCCACTAAGCTATAGCCGCTATGTAACAACACTATTCTTCTATCCTTCAAGGCCCCCATGTATTATTCCAAACAAGCAACACACACACAATCAAAACATTCTTAGCCAACAAAAAACATCAACCATTTGCATATCACTATAAAAATTGAAACTTAAATTCCTATTTGGACACAAAAATTGGTAACTTACACACCTAAATGAGCGAGGCAATGTCACTATAGTCTCTCAATGTACTTTTCTCTATAGAATTCTTTGAATGTATAAATTACAATTACAAAAACATCATCAAGTATGGGCCTGTTTGGATTAACTTATTTGAGCTTATCTACTAGCATAAGCACTTGCGAGACTTTGGGAGAACTCATGAAAACAGCTTATGACATCTTCATAAGTTGTTTTTAGCTTATTTTCATAAGCTTTCCACGATAACTTATAAAATCATTTTATATCTTATTTTGACTCTTTTTTTTATGGAAATAGCTTATAATAATCGCTTATATATGAAAAGCGCTTATACTATAAGTTGCAAATTAAGTCGTTTATCCAAACAGAAACTATACCTTCAGATAGTAATTTGATGGGTTAAACCAACTAATTGAAGACAACAACCAAGGACCAAACTAATTAATGGAAAAAACATTTGATGATCAAACTAAAGACACATTCGAAGATGTTTTTGTAATTTTGGTAAATTCAAGGTTAAACGCTTATAAGAAAAGAGTTTGACTTTATTTTGTCTTTTGTTTGGGAAATAGCTTATAATAAGCGCTTATATATGACAAGCACTACTATAAGCTGCAAATTAAGTTGTCTATAAACAGAAACTATATCTTCTGATAGTAAGTTGATGGGTTAAACCAACTAATTAAACCCGAGTTCGGTTCCTGAATGGATGATTCTTGACCAAACTTTACTTACATCACAGTCGAATTCCAGAGGGTTAACTAACACATAAAACTAATTGAAGACAACAACCAACGAAAAAACTAATTAACAGAAAACACATTAAACTAAACACACATTCAAACATGTTTTTTTATATGTTTGCTAAATTTGAGGACCAAAATGACTCTTAACTCCGAACTAACAACCTTTTCGAGAGACGGAGAAACACATTTGATAATCAATATAACTAACAAAAGACACATCCAAATATATTTTTATAATTTTGGCAAATCCAAAGACTGTAGCATTAGCTTTCACAAATTCAAGGACTAAAATGACTGCAAACTAATAACAAGAGTCCTCAACGCCTAGCTCGACTGGCAAAGCCGATTTTGCTACACTGGACTATAGCATTAGCGTCTGACATATTCACGGACCAAAATAACTACTTACTCCAAACTAATAACATTTCTAAAGGGTCTGTAAGACCTAAATCAACTGGCAACACCAATATTGATAGATTGAACCAGTGCAAACCTAAGACCTTGTAGTTGTGAATTTTAGGTGGTAATTGTCACATCGTCTACGGAGAAAAACAAAATAACCATTCTAGGACTAAAATGACTACAAACTAATAACAAGAGTCCCTAGCGCCTAGCTCAACTGACAAAGCCGATTTTGCTACACTGGACAATAGCATTAGCACCTGACACATTCACATACCAAAATAACTAACTCCAAACTAATAACCTTTTTAGAGGGTCTGTAAGACCTAACTCAGCTGACGACGCCGATATTGATATATTGAACCCTGTCACCCAGGTTCAAACCTAAGACCTCGTAGTTGTGTGTGAGTTTTAGGTGGTAATTGTCACTTCGTATATGGAAAAAAACAAAATAACCATTCTAGAGAGAGAGAAAAAAAAACTTACTTGCTCAATGTTACGATCAGCAGCATTCCCTAAGTTAACAAGATCTGCCATTCAATGCAAAATCTTCACCGAAACACCGCCACCGTCTCCGATCCCTAACCGGACCTCCGGTCATCATAAACAACAACTCCAACCACTTCTTTTTCTCTGCACAACCATTCACCTTCACATCAAAGCAACCAAAACCTTTCTCTTTCTCTAAAAATCAAAACCCCACTTTTTTTCTCTCTCTAAAACACAAAAGAAACGTTGAAAAATCACTCTTTTTTGGAAAAATCAAAACTTCAGAAACTTTGTTGATGATTCCAAGTCAAACCCAGTTCATGAAATTGACCTTGATTGGTGAAAAAGATGAGTTTTGAACCGGTTGAACCGGGTTTTGCAAAAGGGTGGTGGGGTGGGGATAGGAATTCCGGTGAGGAGAGGAAGCTCCGGTGAAGGAAACAGAAAAAAGACAGAAAATGAAAAACAAAAGAAAAAATGAAAATGAAAAGACACAGAGGTTATGAAAGAGAGAATGTAAAAAGTGTAGCTAGTCAAAGTTGAAGAAAATTCTCTCTAAAAAAAAAAATTGAAGAAAATTCTGTCCAATATTTTTTTCAAGTAAAAAAAAAAGACAAACAAATAAATAAACGAGGATAGCAAATGTTGTAGGCAAAGTTTTTATTGATTTTAATATAAATTTAAAATCAATAAAAACAAAAATAAATATGAATCTATAAACAAGCAATATCACAACATCCATGTTAATAGCATAAAACGGTATAATACATGTGTTACAAATAAACTATATTCACTAATCTTTAATAATAAGTTTTTATAAAAATTTATATATTCAATATATTGGTTCTATAAATAATAAATATCATTTTTTGGTGCAAATCATGTATCCTCCGCGCACAACTGCAGAGACTAATCAACATTGTGGAACCCAAATAGGAAGTAAGCTCTTATAAAGAGTTTTAACGTTGCTGCATGTCCAAGGCTAAATTCGAACACATGACATTGGTTAAACTAGAAGAGACATGTGTCATCTCATCTAAGCGCTCTTCGGTAACTTTCATATTTTTTAATTAATTTTTACAAAATGTTTATAATATTATTACATCTCTCCCACAAAAATTTAAAATATGAATTTTTAAGCGTTAAAAACTTCAAAATTCATATTTAATTTATAACCAAATTAAAGAATTGTGAGAAAGATTTCTATAATTTATGAAGTCCACAAAAAGTTATTCAAAATTTAAAAAAAAATACACATGAGTATACTTACAAACAAGGACCAAAAGTCGTAAAGAAAAAATAAATTGAAGGACTAAAAGATATGAAGAATGCTACCAACACTCAATTCTGAATACTCTCTCTAACACTCACTCTTTTATGGAATGAAATTTATGCATGTCTCACCACTTTGTGTGGGTTCTATTATCACTTTGTGTGGGTTCTATTACCAAAATGTATACTCCCAGTAATTTAAACCAATAAGAGAGTGAGTATTAGAGAGAGTTTAAAAGAAAGTGTTGCTAGCATTACTCTTAAAATATGTTTTTAGTCCTTACATTTTGCGCCCCTTTGAAAAATAGTCCCTAAATTTCATTAAATGTTTTTAAAATCCTCACATTTTATCTTCGTTATCAAAATTAGTTCATGCTGTTAATTCTCTAACAGAATGTTGATGTGGCAGTTAGTGGGTCCCAATTATTTTTAGGTTAAATATGTTTTTCGTCCCTACATTTTGCGTGACTTTGAAAAATGGTCGTTATTATTTTAGGTATTTTAAAAACATTTATTAAAATACAAGGACTATTTTTCAAAGTCATGCAAAATGTAGGGACCAAAAACATATTTAACCTTAAAAGAATTAGGACTCACTAACTGTCATATCAACATTTTGTTAGAGAGTTAACAGCAGAGACTAATTTTAATAACGGAGATGAAATGTGGGGATTTTAAAAGCATTTAATGAAATGTAAGGACTAGTTTTTAAAGAGGCACAAAATGTAAGGACTAAAAACATATTTAACTCAAACTTATTTAACTTCTTTTTGTGAAGTAGTCTAGTGGAGTAGTCTAGTGAGTACAAATTCACCTCCTAAAGTAAATAAATAGAAATTCTGATGTTTAAACTCTAATTCATGATGTCACTATCAATTGAGATATACTCCGTCTGACTTTAACCTTAGTTTTTAAATATATCTAAACATCTCTTTTCAAATTAATGTCTTCTTTTTAAAATCTGGCATCTTCCATGCGCAACTTGCGGAGATTAATCACTCGAGCGTTGTGGAACTCAAATAGGCGGTAAATTCTTCTTAAGAGTTTAACGATAATGCTTGCTCAAGGTGGGATTCGAACTCAGGACCTTAGTTAAGTTAAAAGAGATATGTATCATCTTATTTAAACGCTCTTGTTTGTAAATTAATATTTGAATACAATTACTGTTATTAAAATATAAAAAAAAATTAACCTTCTGGTTCTCGTAATAAAGGGTATTCATAAGTCCACGCGAGTTTTGCTCAATTGGTAAAAGACAATGTATAATATATGCAAGGTTCGATCCTCGGACACAAAAAAAAAAAAGGGTATTCATAAGTTAAAGTAAACTAAAATTTAAGCAAAAATTATTTTAGCTAGAAATTAAATTGGGATTTTCTTTTTGCCAAAAACGTGGTATCTTTAATGGATTCAATTTAATTATAGTTTACTGGTATTTATCAGCTTCTTTGACAATTTTTAACAAACGTTGATTAACACCCCTAAAACAAACGTTTATTAATTAGTGATTAAGTCTAACTATTTGATCAAATTAAAGTACAGTTTACTTTGTACAAAAAAGGTACCGTTTTCTTGATAAAGAATGAGAGTACCTCTTAGTTGGTAGGGTTCTTTGTCTTTATTTTATTCACGTGAAACCTAACATTGTTCCCCAAGACTTGTCTGCCTTTGTAAATGGTATTGCCTTAAAATAAACAACAACAACAAAAAAAAAATAGAATTTTATTTGTTCAATTTATTGAGTGTAATACTATTCCTCTATTCTTTTTTAATTTTTATTTTTTGTTTTTTTATATATCATTTTCGAAGTTTGAAATAGTTGCCAAAATTATCTTTAACAATTTATTGCAAATAGAAAAATATCTAAATTAAAAAATAATAATTAATAATTAAAGTTATTAGTTTTTTTTGCATATCTAAATAAAATAAATGCATCCGTTAAAATTTATAAGTTTTTTTGCATATTTAAATACATTTTTTATAAAAAGATTGACAATTATAGATAGATAATATTAAAACAATAATTAAAAAGGAGAAATTTCAGTTGGATAGAAATGAGAAGACATTTGTAACCCACAAATAAAATAAAAATGAGAACACATTACAAAGTACGATTCCTTATTATTTTTAATATTATTTTCTTTTTAAAATGATTATTTTTAATATTATTAATTGAAAAAGTTCAATAATTATAGACTTTAGTGTTCTAAAAAGAATTTGTAGTTGGGAGGGAGGCACGTAGGGTAGAATAGGATGATTGGGTAGACCCATGGGAAGGTGGCAGAGCATTTAACTCGAGATGTCATGCAATGAAACAAAGTCATGTTTTGATCAAGGTTGAAATAAATGAGAAAATGACAAAGATTCTATATTTTTTTGGTAGAAAGGAAAAAAGAAACCTAGCAAAAGAAAAAGCAACTTTATTCATGCAGAATATACTTTGGAATGCTTTTAAGTTTTTTTAATTTAACCGTATAAACTGTCATTGTGAACTTAACTTAGTTGACATAAACAATATATAATATATGTAAAGTTTGGGGTTCAAACACCGACCACCATTAATTTTTTTTAACTATATAAACTGTTTAAGTATGTTAGGATAAAGGTAAAACAACTAAAACACTCTTTTTAGAGCTCTTATAGGTGAACCACCTTCGGTAGCAAACATACATTTGACCTCCACACCAAAATGTGACAAGTGGCCTTGTACTGAATGAATGCATAAAAAAAAAAGTGAAAAATGTTTCTCTTTTGTTTTTCCTTCCTTCTCCTCACCGGCCACCAGCCTCTCTCTCTTTCTCTCTCCCTCATCAAACATAGTGCCCTACCATCCACCATCCTTCACCTACATCCATCAGCCCACCACCACCTTCGCCCTTGACCTCTGATCCACCCATCGTCTCTTCCTACCTCCTGTTCTATCTCCCTCACCTTCAACCATCTTTTTTCTTTCTGTCACCACGACCCTCCGTCGCCACCACCATCGCCTCATTGTCCTCGTGTTCATATCTTGCATCCATCACTTTCGAACGACGATCATCACCTCAAATCTCCTCTAGCCATCACAGATCTGGAACTTAGGTGAGAGAGCAGGTACGGAAGCGATGAGAGAGGCGACATGATCATAGATCTGAAAGGGGAGGATGACGTTGTCGTTATCTCCGAAAATAGAAGAGGGCGGTAGTGAGATTTGGGTCAATGACAACGGAGACGGTGGTGGTTGGTGGCCGGTGAGGAGAAGAAAAGAAAAAAAGAAAGAAAGTGTTTCACGGTTGCATAGAGGATTGGAGAGAGTCAAAGGATTGAAGAAAAGGTTTGTGAAATTACCAAAATACCCTTCCAGTAGGGTGTGTACAAAGTGGTATGGGAAAAAGGGTGTCTATGAATCATTTCCCCTCTTTTTAAGTCTTCCAACATAAAAATTATTTTCATTACATTTCATAAGTAAAACCGCCTCATATGCAAACAAAAAAGACCTTATATAACAAAATTTATTTTAGGTCTCACTCACATTTGAAGATTATTGAGATGCCCCTAAAATATATGATTGGTTTCAATCTTTTAGGTTTAAAAATGACTATAGAAGTTGTAGAATTGATCATTAATCCTGGCAAATTACCTTCCCAAAGTTTAATCATTTAAAATTTCGTCCCTTAACCCACTTAATGACTGCCATGTCATTTGATTACTGAAGTGGCGCTGCTAATTGGGTTTTCACTTGACTGACTCAGCATCAGGGCATAAGAATGGACAAAAATGCCCCTCTTCATCTGAGACCAAACAGAAATGACAAAACTACCCTTCCTTCATCTTCTTCAAAAACCCACCTCTTCTCTTCTCTTTCACCGCGATCCTCCTATTCCTTTCTTCTTCTGCAGATCGTCCTCTTCCTTCATTTCATTCTAGTTCGTCCTCTTCCTTTTGTTATCCAACACCGATTTAGGTTCAAAAACCCAAAACCCCCTTGTTTCCTCAACATTGATTTCAGTTTTAAAATGTCTACTGACACCTCAACAAATGACTCCTATGAAGCCGATGATTATTTACATAGCAACGACTTTGGAGAATCAAGGCAGGAGGTTCTGGAGATGTGGTGATTGGCAAGTAAGTTTTATGAATTTTTCGTTTTTATAGTATTGTAAACACAGTGAATAACATTGGAAAATGCTTTGGTATGTAGGAAAAAAACAAAACCTGTAATTAGTGGATTTAGGATGATGAACTTGGTCCAGCTACCAAACCAATGGTTCAATGCTATTCAACTGTTTCAAACTCAAGGGAAGCAGAGTCTGCACCTGTGATTTGTGAAACAGATTCTGCACCTGTGAATGGACCTGTGACTCGTGAAGCTCAGTCTGCAAACCAGCATTGTAACTATGGTGAAATCTGGGAGAAGAAGAAAGACAGGTGGAAAATGAAGTTGTTGGATGAGAAGAAGAAGGTTGAATGGCTTAAGTGGATAATCATAGCTAGCTTGTTGATCTTTGTTATTTTCTTTGTTAAGAAGTAATGTTATGTAGTTTCTAAGCTTGATGTTAATTGTGGTGTGTTATGGTGTAATGTAGTGTTGTGTTATGGTGTAATGTAGTGTAGTATCTAATATTAGGAAAATTGTGTTTGTGTAATGTAGTTGATACCCTATTATGTAATGTGATGTTTATGAATGAAATCATGCCTTGTTAGTTTGTTTCAATGCTTGTCAGATGATTGCAATGATATTTGATCGTACCTGATCAGAAGGTGACTGCCGGTGCTTTAAATGCGGTGGTTGATATGGTGGTAGAATGCGTCAAGAATGCTTCTTGGAATGGCGGGGGGGTGTGTACCTGCAGGTGCTCCGACGCTTAAGTTAGTAGAGATTAGATAGTGATGGTTTAGAGGAAGAGATCGATTCTACCTTGGGGACTGCTGTGAGTCCCCTATATATAGAGGTGGAAGGCTGCAGAGCCGTTGTAATGGCACACTAGGCTCTGGCGGTTATGAAATCGTGGGAAGTGTAACCGCTAGAGAGATTATTGCGGAAACGTGCAGAGAAACGTTGTGGCTCGTTTGAACCGGTCTTGCTTGCTCCGTGCCCCCCCTTCCCCCCCCCTACACGAGGAAGGGGTGTGTCGCAAGTAATAGTGCCAAATGTGGTATTTGGGCTTTGGATTGTATTGGGCCTAAGCTCCTTTTGGCCGGTCCAAAACAGTAGCCCCCCAAGTCGTCGCTATTGATGAAGAGTGGTGACTTAAGGGCGGGCATGTTTTACTGCTCGTAAACGGTCAAAGTAGGGAGTTTTGCTCTGGTATTCCTCAGATGAATAAAGAGAATGTTTGAGCTCGCCTCTATGTTTTAAAGCTTCCTCGGCATTCCGCGGTAGAGAATGTTGGTTCTAATGGAATTACTTTGCAAGTTCTCCATGTGTGAGAACGCCTCAAATTTGTGAACCGTTCGTCTTGGATAGTTATAATACTTATGACAATTGGGCGAGCGTGTGTAGGGACGCTCTCGCTATTCCCCGAGCGTTTTTGTTTCGTATCCAGACAGGTTCGATAGTTGAGTGATTTGTGTTCGGCATGTGAATGCTCGATTTTGTTTGGTCATATGGAAAGATTCCCTCGTCAGGAAGTTTGGTTGATTGTCATTCTGGAATTAATGCCCATGTCTCGAGGGAAAGATTGAGAAGACATGACCTTTGGTTTCTTAGTGACACGTGTAAAGGCTAGTATGGTACTTGAGTACCTAGCATCTAAAGATTGTTCTTGGTTTGTGTTTCGAAGGTGTCATTAGTACTGTTGATCTGATCATGACGTTTGCGGAACTGCTAACGTTGATCAAATCCCTTGGATGGATGATGAGGTTTGATTTGGATCGTGGGTTGGCCACTTTGAGTGGAGAGTTGCATGCGAAAGGTTGTACCGGATTGCAACTTCTTAGCTTTTGAAAGGTTTGTGAAGTGGGTATAAATAGTTCAAACGCTTGTTTGGAACATTTTCATCACTTTATACCTCAGAAACTTAGAAAATTTCCAAGAGTTCTTTCAAAGACGAAGCATTTCCGAACCTTCTACGACTCACTTCAAGTCCAGTTTTTCACCCACCATAACAGGTAATGTTCTGATGATCCTTCTTCCCTTTAATTTTACGTTTGACTTCTTTAGTTTCCTGTTTAAGAAACCGTAGAAACACATGTTTTTAGGGTAGAAGTTACTCCGACGTGGTGGTTTCTGCTGTTTGTTACGGTGGTTCCCACTGCGTGTAGGGAGTCGTAGGAGTTTTGTTGTCTGTTTCCTGTACTTAGAGAGAAACATTGGCGATAGGCTATAGTTTAACTCATAAGCATCAGTCCTGCTTGTAACAGCCCGATTTTCGCTAGATTTATTCTATTATTTATTTATGTGTGCTTGCATGTGCTTATATGTGATTAATTGCCACTGTGTGTATTTTGAGTTAGGATTAGTGGATCTCGGTGTTAGAAGGGTAATATGATCATCTTAGACTCAGGGGTATTTTGGTCATTTTGTGAGCAAGGGTAAATTAGTAATTTCATGGTGAGGGTTATTTTTAGTGTTTCAAGTGAGAACCATTATTTTTACTAAGTTACTATTCAGTAGTGATAATTAGTTTTAGACCGGTAATTATTCGATAACTTTTAACCGTTAGTGGAAAGAAACATTGAGAGTTAGTTTATAAGTGTTGTGAGTCCATTAAGGCATTAAGTGGTTTAGGCCCAATTGTGTAGAGACTATATAAGTATTAGTCCTTTAAGAAAATAGAGTTACACAATCATTTTACAAATTTTGAGAAGAGGTAGAGAGAGAAAGAGCAAGAGGAAGAGGACAGGGTTGTTGAGAATCTTGAAGAGCCAAGAGAAGCTAAGGATCTAGGAGCTTGATTGAAGCTTGGGCTAGGATTATTGCTCATTGAGGTAAGGGGGTTAGATTTCAATCATAATCTTTTAGTTTATTTCTTCTCTAATTCTATGCATAAGTGCTTAATTGTGAAAAGTGATTATTGTGATTTTAATTGGTGGAATTCGTGCTTATGTTTGGATGCAATGTTTGGGTATATGAATTTGAAGATAATTAAATTGTTAATGTTGAATTTTACATGCTTATGATGTTTATACATGTATACTTGTGTTTTACCCAAAATTGATGAAGAATGAATTGTTGTTGATGGATTGTTGATGAATTCATGTTTGATTGACGTTTTTGTTGTTATGAGGTGTTGTTGTTGATGATTCATACCTTGGGTGTTCATAATTTCAGATTTGTGCAATGAATTGAGTTGTTGTTGAGGGTTTTTGTAAAAATGGGTTGAATTGATGAATTGTGTTGAAATGATATTTGATTTCATGTTTGAGGTGTTTTTGAAAGCCCTTTTGAGTTCATGAACCTGTAAACAATCTTTGGAAACATATTTGGGTGTTAGGAAATCAAAATTGGGAGTTTTGGGTGAAAAAGGGTTGGAACCCGAAAGTTTTTCTGCAGAACTGATGAATGTTCGCTTAAGCCAACAGTAAGCGAGCTGTAAGCGAACAGCCACAGAGAGTTTGTGGAACTCGGTCGCTCAAGCGAACGGAAAGCGAACGGTAAGCGAATAGCTACTGCTACTGGAACTTGGTCGCTTAAGCGAACAGGTCATCGCTTAAGCGAACGAGCCCAGTTTCAACATCCTTTGATTTTCGTTCTGGGCTTCCGGGAACCAATCCGAGCTTTGTAAAACACTTCTTTCAACTTGTTTAATCACTGTTTAGGATCTTAAACCTACTGGAACATCTCCTAGGTGGGATTGGACTTGATCTTGTGATTTTGAACTTAACTTTGAAAATTGTCCAAGAACGCCGATTTTTACGAAACTTGTTTTTGCAAGGGAATGGAGTAGGATTAAGGTTGTACACTGATTATATGATTTCTAAAAATGGTTGTGATTGTTTTCATTGAGCTTTAACTTGTTTTGTTTTGAAAATGAAATTCTTTTGGAAAAGTGATAAAGAGAGACGAACTTGTGATTTTGATGATTTTCTCGATGTTGGCCGATGAAACACACATGTATACTCTACTGCACTCATATGTGATCTAAGTGTATACATAGTTGAGACATTGGACATTGTTTAGTTGGTTTTGATTTATTTTGTTTCAATTATTTTAAAGTTGTAAAACGAGAGACGAACTTTTCGAAAATGATCTTTAAAACCAAATACTTGGCAAATCTTTTGGGGATAGTTTGATATGATTATATGAAGATATGTGAATGATTTCTAGGTGTTGAATATGATGTTTATCATAGTGTGGTGTATTTTCTCCCTTACTTGGAATGTGAGAAATCGTATGTTGTTATTGAATTACGTGGAGAAGTTGATATGGTTGGTGAATACATATATGTTAATTGATTG
>Ga0228711_1000765_pt1 | contig 42855 bp, 22 predicted proteins | sample MedpolnodulmetaG_2_FD_177996 | JGI IMG/M metagenome (GOLD analysis project Ga0228711, IMG submission 177996) | Root nodule microbial communities from Medicago polymorpha collected in Santa Monica, California, United States - brown nodules | ecosystem: Host-associated > Plants > Roots > Nodule...
TATATATAAAAACAACCATATATTAAACATATTGCAACTAACAACATAAGAGATTAAATTTTCAATATCTGCAATATGATTGAGCAACCAGAAATTTGTACAACATTATCATTATTTTGTTGATGGTATTTTGATGCCGCACTACTAAGATTATCAATCAAATTGTCGTAAACAGCAACACCCCAATTATATGTGTTAAGAGCGTCTAGATCATCAACAAGCTTAACGAAAACTTTGTTAATATTAACATCCGTCTGTGTTTTTGGAAAATTTAAAAGTCACAAGGCAAAGAGGATGTAAACTCTACAAATATCCTCTATGTTCTCCCCATCTTGAAGGACCATCAGCTTTGAATGTACACTTTTAACATTAATAACTTCGTTCACGTCAAACAAGGTTCTACAATGATTATCCCTATCAATCAATTTCGACAAAGGGTCTTCTACAATATGCAAACCTAGAGCTAAACAAACTTGTAGGTGTTTAATGGCTATTGTCCTAACTCCTACTCTAAATCCTAAGCTACTTGCATCCGACCTATGCAATAATTCCCTCAATAAATTATCATTCATTGTTATATAAGTCTTCATGTCCACCAAATATTGAAACGGAGTTTCCATAATTCTACTATGTTGTGCATAAAACAACTTTTGGTTAATATCTACCAACATAGAGGTACGGGGCATTTCAGTCTTTATTTGTAGCTAAAAAATTAACAATAATCATTCATTAAAATACATAAAAAAAAAACAACTACATACACGTTAAACTTGTACTTAATTTAAGTCTACTTACACAAACACAGACACCACCATCCCTTTTTGGTTTGTTTTTGTTCATGATGATGACCTTATCTATTGTATACAAAAACAATTTCTATCAACAACGATTATAACACACACAAACACATATTCTCACACACGTTACATGAATAATATGAAAAAATTCAAATTATAACGAAAATACAAACACCTGTTATAATCACACCTTTTTCACAAAAATTGAAGGTTATTATGGAGATAATACATTGACAAGTTAATGTTTTCCTATGTTTGTTATCATAGACATATTGCTCCAAATTAATATAGATATAAGCATTCAAATAATGTTTTCGTTATCTCTTGTATCAACTGAGAAATGTGATGTAGCAAACAACACTCAAACTAAAAGATGCAATAAGAATCTACACAAATAATAGACCTAACCACAACTATAAGATCATATTTCATTTTTTGCTAATTGCACTTGACCACAATGAACTCCAAACCATATAATTCTCAATATTTCTTCTAAATTTAGATGAGCATAATTAAAAGAAACATGTTTCACATTTGTAGCCAAACCCCATATATAAAACAGTTAGCAACAAAAGCTTTCGAATTTGCTTACCAACGAAATTATTTTAAAAAAAATCAAAATTTGTAAACCAATTTCAATCTTTACTTGTTTGGATATATGGTTTAACAAAAAAAAGTCAATTTTGGAAGAAAAAAAAACATTTAATTAGAAACAAAAAAAATTAACCTAAAAATATTGCAAATCTTCATAAAATTGGAATTAAAATTGAAAAAAGAGAAGAAGAAGAAGAGTAAAAAAGAACTTGTAGTGGAGCGCCGACAAAGGATAAGGTGGCGCCGAATTTGAAAGAATGCGGTGGTTGGAGGAGAACACGATGGCGTTAAGGGAGAAAAGGAAAAACTGAAATTGCTTCTTACAGAGATAAAGGGTTAACAAATCGCGTAGAGAGAGAAGGGGTAAACAAATGAAGATTAAAAGTGTGTGAACAATGGGAAGAAGTTGAAGCCTATACATAAGGGAAATATGGCACGTGTGAAAGAGTGACGGTTCTGAGATTTCCTACAAGGCAAGACTCTCTACTAGCAAAAACATGTCGATTATAACATTATTAACCATGTCCTGATGTCTGCATTTGTTGAGAGGTGGCATGAGGGGATGTCTAGTTTACGTCTTCCTATTGGGGAGATAACAATAACACTGAATGATTGTTATGTCTCCTGCACCTCCCTATGGAGGGTCATCTCCTAGACCATGATACTTCTCTTTCCGATCTTAATGTAGTTGATTTAATGTTTGAGTTATTAGGGGTTGAGATGGATGAAAGTGAGTTTCAGGTGCATGTCATTGATGGTGCTCATGCATGTTCGATCTAGTTAAGAAAGAAGTTTAAGCTATGTCTTCAGGTAGAAACTGTAGGTGAGGAAGATGATGATGATGACGAGAAGCAGCTAAATCAGGATCCAGATATTCATATCTATCTCTACATGGTGGGTTTCATGCTCTTTGTTTACAAGAACGCCGCATACGGCGATGAGGAATACATCATGTACCTTTGTGACATTGATTTGGTCAACGATTATGCATGGGAATTGGATTTCCTTACTTACTTGTATACAGAGCTTAACTATGAATACTGTTTTCATACAAAACACCTAGATGGATATGAAACATTTTTTCAGGTATAATATTGAAATTCTTATATATTTAATTGTTAAACCCACTTTTTTAAGTGTTGTCCATTGATTGGCATATGTTGATATTGATGCAGGCCTGTATATTTTAGCACTTCTAGGGAGTCGAAAAAAGAGATTATTAGGCTGGTTATAGTGAGGCTCGACACCCGCGTGCCATGATGTTCGCTCCAACAAATGGAATGGTTTTCACATAACCTACCAAATCGCACCTAAATCCCATCCTAGTTACCAATGTTGTCTTCTACCTTTACTTCCAGCATCATGATGACATGTCATCTTACGTTATTCTTAGCATGTTTTTCAGTCATTTTCAGTAGGTTTTAGCAGCAAAAAGGAGGAGTATTAGAACGATTGCCTATGCTTTCGGGACTTTTGTAATGTTTTCTATATTTGAGTCTATAATTCTAGTTTTCCTGAAACATAGCAATTTTAGGGGGGTTTTGAAGTAATTCACGAAGAAATCATGCAAATCGGTAAATCAAGAACAACTGAAGAATTGTTAAGACCTTGGGAAGACAAACAATGAAGATTCAAGAGGCCTCAAGAGACTTTACATACGAAGGAATTATGTTTCCTAGTTCCGAGGCAAGTTATTTCAAACGAAAACCTAAAAACGATAAAGGTCTAAGATTTTGGACCCGAAAGCATAATCAAATGCGCGTAGGGCATGTAATTGAAATACCATGCACCTAGGGCATCTAAAATGTGCCTAGAGCATGCTTTATTGCTGCCGTGCACCTAGGGCATGTGAGAGGAGCAATATGCTCCTCAAGCATATTGCATGCGCCTCAAACATGCTTAAATGTGGGGGCACAAATATAATTTATTCGTTTTTTTGTGGGTTTAGCCCGCGTTTTTAGCCCAAACCCAGTTAGAAATATCCAATATAAATACTTGTCTTCCTCATTCAGAATTTCTCGTTCAGAACTGTAGCAATTCAAGAGAAAAGTGACTTTGGAGCTTAAGGAGAGAATCTATCTTCTCCTTGATTTTCTAGGGTATGTTTTTATCTTTAGTAATTTGTTTTTAGTTACCATGTGTAACTAAATCTTTTTAGGTTAGAGTTCTAAGATGAACCTCTGTATATTTTTGTTGGATATTTATTTAATATAATATGTCGTTTAATTTATTTTATTTATTCTTTTGTTCACTATTAAGTTTTATTAAGATTTAGTTTTATTTCTGTGAGAGGTGCAACCCTAGATTAGGTACTTAGGTTGTGACAGGACCTAATATTGCTACCACTAACTGGATGTTTATATCTTGATATTTATATCCTTTTACTGATAACTATTTGTCTAGGAAGCAAGTGATTATTAATTAGCCAAAGATACCATAGGAATTGTTGACCCTAGACGTAGGTACCTAGTGGTTGATACCCATTGGGTCGTGTGGTGTATTACCGAAGCTAGGAATTAACAGGTTAGTAATTAGGGAAACAAGCATCTATCTGTCCGACGTAAAGCTATATAATAATAAGACCATTCTCTTGAAACCCTTAGTAAGGTAGACATAGATTAGGGCTGCCTGTTTGTAGAACTACTAAGTGAGCGTAGAGAGAGTATGTTATGAGTGTCCTAAGATTCAGAGATGGGCAGACCTAAGGGAACCTTGACCTTCATTGCCTTGGGAAACACTGGAAAGCCAATATAGAGTTTATGTTTCAATTACCTTTGAATTAACAAGACCCCGCATATAAGGATCATCGTGCGATTTGTAGGTTCAGTTAGCCATCAGAGGGATAAACCTAATTAGGTACCCAATGGATGATGCCCATTGGGTTAGGTGGTGCCTTACCTAAGTAGGAACTCTCAACGGCCTCATCACTTGTATAGTCTACCTAAGATAAATAGACACGACGTTTTTATTACTTATTATCCATCAATGTATATACATAGGGGATTCGAAGAATCTTAACCGCTGCTTACTTTTCTGCAACCAAAACAAGTAAATTCACACTATTGCAAACAGATAAAAATTGCAACCTAACTTTTATACCGTCAAACTTACAAAAATAAGTAACAAGAATTGTTCAGACGAAAGGACAATCCCTGTGGATACGATACTCTACTTATCACTTTATTACTTGATGAAAACGACTGATACACTTGCCTTTTGCAATTACGCTAATCCAACGTACATCACATCACTGGACACATCCGTTTGAGCATACTAGCGTCTACTCAAGATGGCATACATAGACCTTACATGGTCAATTATATGTCGCCGCACATATTGCATTTGGATATGTTAATGGGGAAAATCCGCAAGTGCACGGTTTACTGAAGTAGTAAAAAGAGAGTATCGTTCCAACATGGAGTTGTTTAATTTAATTAACTTTTATGAATGTTTAGAAGAAGGTATAGTTGAAAAGTTGGGATTTTTAGCGGTTGAAAATTATAATAAAAAGGCGCCTTGGGTTTATTGGTTCATCTTGATGACAAACCCTTCACAAACCAAACCTTAAACCTAGAACTTTATGTTGGACCCACTTTCTAAAGACAAGTTTCTCTTAAGCCTATCACATCTCCTTTCAGTTTCAGTGAGTGTGTTCCTCTAGCAACCGCACATATTCTCATGGTTGATTGCTATTGGAATCCTTGAAGAACAGAACTTTATTTGTCTCAAGGTTTGCTAAACTATTCTCATGTTTCGCAATCCTTGTCTAATTTCACTTGTTTCAATATCAAAACTTCTTCTTTCGATGCTTCGCTTTGATATTTGTGATGATTAATTAACAAGTACTAACCCTCCGTTGTCGCATTATGAGTTTGATACTTGTTAATTCATTATAAAAACGATGAAATTAGATTAAAAAGTAGATTTACATACAATTAGGGTTCAAGGCTTGATTTGATTAGGATTATGTCATTAGACTCATCCAACAATCCAAGGAAGTGTCTACTCACTCATGTTCATCGTAGACATAAAAGAGAAGAAGGAGAAGAACATGAAATAAAATAATAAAAAGAAGAACTTTTATTAAGAAAAACAATTGTCACTATTGAATTGCAAGAACAAAAGATGATTGTACAAGAATGATGGATGCTCTATTTATAGTCTAACAATGACTTAATCCCTAAGAAATAAATCACTAAAGTGTTGCACAAGAAACCACGGGCTTTAGGTCAAAATTAAACTAATAGGCAGCTTGTCTGGGAAGCCAAAAGCAGCAAAAGGTGACTCTGGGTGCTGACACGGCCGTGTGGCGGGTATCACGGGTCGTGTCAAGCTTCTGACTTGGGGGCTTTATATTTTTGCATTAAATCTTCGTATTTCTAACCCGAATCAGATCTGAATCTCCTTTCTTTTGCTCTAAGACTAAATCTTTATAATATTCGTTCCTGAAATTAAATAACTTGCAACTGAAGTTAAATAGCTCTAAAAATAAAATAAAAACATATTAAATCTAAATAAAATAAACTCAAATAATATATTAAAAACGCTAATTTATTGACTCATCATATGTGCAGCCATTCACAAACATTCATATGACTCTTCTTCTCCCATGAAAACCCGACAAGAGGTTGGTTAACATTACATCCAACAGCTTAATCGTGCGTGTTCTGCTAAGGAATTGTGACTAATTGTGGTGACTGTTGTACATAAAACAACTGGATACATAATTTGTTATTTTACAATTTCACATCCATACTTCATACCTACGTTGGAGAATGTACAGACTCTGAGGCCGGGCAAGACGTCGTTTAGGAGGTTACTTCTCGAGGAGTATGGGGACCACCAAAACTTAGACAAGAGAGTACGATTATGGCATATCAAAGACTATGCAGGGTCGTTCCTAGAGTTTTACGGGCCTTAGACATAATATGAGAAAAAGGTCCCTTACATAACACATCATAAATTATTTTTAGCTCATTGTTATGATTTCATTAGCTCTTCATTTCATTTTCTTTTTCTCTTTTCACTACCAAATAAATGTTTTTTAGACAACATCTTAAAATAAATCAAATACTCCATAAACACCAAAACATTATAAAATATCTTAGAAGTAGAGAACACTAGCACCTGCTAAGTATGACTGAAATTTTAGCACTTGAAAAATAGAGACTGAAATTTTAGCACCTAAGAATTATAACACCAAAAAAGTAAAAGTATATCAACGCGTAATTAATTAAATTTTAAAATTTTGGATGGAAAATTCTCCAATGTTAAACTAATAACAACAATAATATATGATACAAAATTAGTGTTAGACTTTTTAGAGGAATCATAGATGCAAGAACTCCTTGTATGCTAGAAGTACATCATTCCTCTTTTTATAAGCTATAAGTATTTCTAACAAGTTCATTATAATGATACAAAATCAATGTTAGATTGTTGTTAAAAGTGTACCTTCAATGGTGAATTTTAACACACTTAATAACTTATATCAATAATTTTATGATGCTTGTGATAAGAAATTAAGATTAAGATTAATTTTTTTATGTATGCTCATTTTCGACTTAAATATAATTTATTTTGTTATAAAATTATCCCAATTTCTTGGATAATAAATATTACCAATATTTTTAATATTAGTGGGGCACATAATTAAGAACATAGGGCCCAAAACAATATCATCAATTTCTTCGATAATAATTTTTGTAGCACATTATTAAGAACAACCAAATATTTTATAGGGAGGGTGTATATAAAAATATTTTTGATATACGGGAGTATATATAACATACGCACCAAAAGGGCCAAAAACATTAACATGCTTCAGCCCAGCTCTTCACTGTGTCGTTGTTTGGGCCCTTTAGGTGAACTTTGTTATGTACGCCCCCAACATAATTTTTTTTGGGCCCCTACAGGCTTGAGCCCTAGGCCGTCGCACACCCGACCTATGCCTAGGGCCGGCTCTGAGACCATGTATGAAGGATCATGAGCGGTGGTTAGGTGGAGCATTGAAGTCTAGCTTGGCTGAGTTAGGAGTAGATCCTGCATGTGGTTCAAGTAGGGATGATTTATCATTGTAGGCGGAAGTGTAGTAATGTTGCCTTTCTACCCAATATTTTTCTGCCTATGTTGTTTAATTTGGATAATTTGTTTTTTTAATTTTATGTTTGAAACATTTGTTGTAACCTATGGATATTGTCACTACTTTTTTATTTTATGCTTTATTTGCGTTGTTTCATATGCTTATAATTTATTTTGTTGTATGTTTAAATCAATCTGGATTCCGTAATTTGTAAAAATAAAATAAAAGGTGTTAACTAAACAACACAACTTTTGTTTCTGTGTTGACACAATTCATATCATATAATCCAAATTGTATTTTACCAGTTCAAATCTAAAATGTGTCTATTTATATACTGGAATTCATCTTTGGAATCGTCTTTTGGGGGATTTGACACATTTCATATTCTATTTTCATAACTACTATTAAAGTTTTCAAATTTTATTTTACAAATCATATATTTACAAGGTTTGGGTAAACAAGAGCAAAGTCTTGTGTTTTTTTCTCTCTGGATTTTAGGGGCTTTGGATTATATGATCCAATTACCCCAAAAAAGGATTTTGGATAATATAATCTGAGCGAAGGTATTTTTAAAATTCAGTAGGGCATATGAGAAGAGAGTAGGGTGAGAAAAGTAATGATAAAATCTATTGACTTTCACAAAATATATATTGGGTCAAGCCCATGTGTACCTAACAAATGGATAATCCCTAATATGGACATATAGTAGCATAATGGTGGGGAGTAACAGGAAAGACACTCTTTTTTCTTGATATAATACAGGAAAAACAAAAGAACGACTATGGAGATGCTCCCCATTACGTCAAACTATAACTTAAGACTAAGACAAAAATAACTCGTCATTTATATTTTATGGCCTTAGGTAAAATGATGGATAAACATACCAATCACCAAACCTATCAAGAGCTTTTTGTTGTGATTTTATTAGCCCTTCATTTCAATTTTTTCTTTTCGTTTTTACTACCATATAAATATTTTTTAGACAACATCTTAAAAACCTGTGTAGAAATAATGAACAATGACACCTGAGTAGTAGAATCATTGACTTCAAAATAAGAACAGAATAATCATAGTGAGGGGCGGAGCCACGTGTAACCCAGGGGATTCAATTGAACCCCCTCAATTTTATAAATTCTACACATTTTTCTAAATTATTTGTATCTTAAATCCCCTGAAATTTAGTACTTACACCCCTTTTGAACCTATTAGTTTGTTTTAGTCTTGTTTTAAAGCTATTTTACTTCAAAGTATTAGTTTTGTTTTTAGGATAAAATAATGAAGAAAATAAAGAATTTTCAAATGCTGAAAAAAGAGCACGACCGTGCGCCCTATTTGAATAAAAACCAGTCAAAAGTTGTGCAAGATCTATGCTTCTATCTAGAATGACCTTGCGTCCTTCCCAGTTTGTTCAATTTCAAGAATTATGAAGGCAAGAAAGACTGTGTGTCCTATGCAGTCATAAATAGTTGTTATAAACTCTTAGAATAATCTAGTTTAAGGCTTGTAACTTGAATTTAATAACTTGTCTATGATTTTAGACTATAAATAGGCCTCATATCAGATTTGAAAAGCATATTGAAATATTTGTGAACTTACTCTAAATTAAGAATCAGAGTTGTACATTGTTCTAAGTTTCTAGTTTATATTTTTCCGCACTTTATACTTCCTGCTCTTTACATTTCTTCACTTTATTTTCTATCACTTTACATTTCCATTCATTTATTTTTATGTCTTTTATGTTCATGTCTCTTTACTTTAATCCCTTGTCTACAATGATCATGAGTGAGTAGAGTTTTCTAGTCTTGGGATTGTTGGAATAATCTAATGATTGAATCTTATTCAACCCAAGTCTATATTGTATTTTATATGAAATTCTTTTCTAATCTACTCTCATTGTCTTTAAATTTGATATCTAATGTTAAAACAAAAGACTGAAATGTTAAGTTTGATATTGTTGTCGAATCAAATTTCAAATATCCAACGAAAGACCGGGAGGTGAAGTTTGATATTGGTACAAATGAGATTAGAGATGTCTGTAAAAAAATCTACAAAGATAGTTTTGATTGCTTTTGGGACAATAATATTGTGCTCAAATGGTCTCAATGATAATTAACCTTGAGAATAGGCATGATTATTGTTGAGATACGTTCGTGTATTCTCAGAGGAAACATGATATACCAATTGAATATCTTGACCTTAGAATTTAGCATTATGATGAAAACAACAATCTTATGACACTTTTTATCTGAATTTTAAAACCAAGCAATCACAAATTCAAATAATTTATTCCTTTTTAACTAATCAAAATTAAAAATTAGATTGGTAATTACTTCAACTGTATGTGGATCGATATTTTTACTACTCAATAGAATCGTACATTTGCGGATTTGTATCAGATGACACTAAGTCACCCTTAAATGAGCGTGGAGAACGCTAACAACTTATGTGAAATATAGCGCCATCTTAGGAGGCAGTTGGTGATGATATGAAAGATGGAGATGAAGCCTAAGTGCGCTCCAGTGATGTGATCTGCACGTAGCTTTGTGTGCTCCTCTATCGTTTCTTGCCTTGTTTGCTTTGGGTTTTGCCTTATTGGGCCTCATGTGTTTGGGCTTCTAGATGGTCCTACACATCCAATAATTTAATATAGTAACTCATATGACTTAAGTATATTTTTAATAAAGTTGATAATGTAAGATGAAAAATGCATAAGAGTTTGGTTGTTATCTTGTGCTAATTGAAAACGTGGAAGTTCTACAGTTTGTGTTGATAGTGGATTGTATATTCTTTTTTATTTCAAATTTAGAAATTGGTACAAATTTAATATCATTAAAATAATAAGTATAAATGGCGAGAAAAATATAAAATTCTATAAGATATAAGTTGAAATTCTACTTAAAATAATATTTCAAGAAAAACTATAAGAGTGTCCAATAGTGGTTGGTTGAGTAGGCTAACTCAAGGATACAAGAGTGCTTGATCTAAATGCAATAGAAAATACGATCTTAGGTCTCCAATACTACTCTTAAGGTAGGTTGAAGATTTTGATATTCCAACATTCAATTTTAGTATTTTATATATTTGAAGGCTTGAAATCATTAGTCTAAGAAAAAACCCTTAGAATTATATTTGGATTAAGGTTCCAAAGTTCCATTAGTCCAATCAACACGAAGGTCTTCTTGAGTAGGAAAAGAGAACTCGTAAAAACCCATGCCTAGAGATACCATTATTCAGTTTCCAATAGGCTTCGACAAGGTGAGAAATTTTACACGTAGGTCACCTACACGAAGAGGTATACTACCCTTCGATGAAAGAACAAACCTTGCAAGCTATTATTGTAACTAGCAAGAACATTTTGATACTCATCCTCCGAAATTTTGATCGGGAGAAGGTTTCCTTTAAGACAAGGTTTCAATAACTCAATTGCTTGGAATATTGCATACATTGGATAGAACTTATACAATTTTTATTTTTATTTTTATCATCTTTGGTTTTGTTACAACCGTAAGAGACCAAGGGAGAGGTTTTGATCGAAGGTTGCTGGTGGCAGCCATTAAAACGGTAGTCGTCGAAAGCAACAATCCCCAAAAGGAAAAAATAGAATTCCACAAATCAGAGTTCATAAAATGGTGCAAGAAATCAGTGACGATGAATCCCTGATGCAAAAAACCTCCTGAAGACAGAGCTCGCACAGACAAACCCATAGATCGCACAAAGCAAGAAACCACATATCACATAGAGAAAAAACCACAGACCAAATCAAGAAGTTCCCTGATGCAAACAAAAAATGATGAGATCCCACACCTAAGTGGTGAAACGAAAACTACTACCAATCGAACTCAGAAAACATTTAGTGGAAACGTCGACACCCATTTTTAGAACTCGGAAACTCTTACTATGTGTGTATGTAGAACATGGTGTCGCGCTCACGCATGTGAAAAATACATAATATGTTTGTGAGAATTTTTTAAAGGTTATCAACTTTTCTATCATAAATCGTTTTATCTCATGATTTTATACTTCATATACTTCATTTTGGGTGATAGAAATCTTACCAAATCTATATGTTAGTTTCTTAATGTTGTGACTTAGCCTTTGATGTTCAACACTCACTTGTTGTGAAAAGATTCAGTTGATGTAATGATGTGAGAAGATTTTTGTTTAGGTTACTATGAAACAATGATTATAGACAAATCAGGGAAGGTCTAATTCCAGCATTGTCAAGAAATAGACCAAATGTTAGATAAAGTATTTTAATTAATTAAATTAAGATTATTGACTAAGATGGTTAAAATATGAATTAGTAACATTATCAAGGTGCTATATTATTTATTTTAAAGTAAGTGTTGTTAAATGAATGCTTGCTTTGTTATACTTTGTTATATTGTAAATGACTGTGTTATAACCCCGTTATGTTGTAAATGATTATGTTATAACTCTCACTACTAGGAAACTTTCATTTTAAGACGGAATAGATTCTATCTCAAATGTCATTATATTTTCAGATAGATTACGAACAAATTTCAATTTTGTTTAAAAATTGCTACGGAGTTCACATTTTTTTCTTATTCTTTTATTTGTTCATGGATTCCTTCCCAAATCTCTATGAAATTTGGGAACGGATTTTAGACAAAATTTGTACTTTTTTTAGTAGTTTGGGGATTCCGTCCCAAATTGGAATGGAATATTGAGACAGATTTCAGACGAAATTCATATTTTATTTTTTATTAGTTCATGGATTCCATTTGATGGTGGATTTCAGACGAAATTCATATTTCCGTTTATTTTTTTATTTGTCCAAGGATTTCGTTTCAAATCTGTGAAATTTGGGGACATATTTCAGACGGAATATATTTTTACAAATGTATTGCATTTATAGTTTCCATTTGTACGTATCTCTCTTGTATTGTACCTATATAGGATTTAAAGTACCTCTTGTACTCTCATAAATGAATTCTTTGCTTAGAAAAAAAAAATTCAAGTTCCAGGATCTAGTTTCAAAGCAGATGGTAATCAGTAGAAATCTAGTATATGATGGGTAGTCCATGCTGTGGAGCAAACAATTGATTAACAAGTGCCGACAATGTCATTATAGACATATAGACATTGTAAGAACATAAATAGGCCCAAATTGAAGCGTAGGAGTATAGTGAATTAATTTGTATGAGAATTGCTCTAGACGTGTGTTAATTTTGCTCGAAAGCCTCTTGATTTATCTTATTGTAACTCTTGATCGTACAAAATATATTGGATCATAATTCGCGCAATCTAAGAGACGCATAGAACAATTGTCGGTTCTTTTTTTAAAAAACATAATATAACATCGACGCACTCTGCACAAGGCGTACAAATGGAGGCCACAACAAAATACAACAGCCAAATTATAGTCGGTTTATATTTATGGTGTGGAAGCGCATGATGGCAATTGATCTCAAACTCTCCATTTATAAACATCTTGGTTTCCACTTATAAACATCTTGGTTTTTCCTAATTCTTTCTACGTGAGATTTCTTTAAATTCCAACAAAATATTAGTCTTATGAGCACAAGTGAGTTAAAGTTTGTATCATATACAATTTAATTTTTAGTATTGGGTCAATAAATCTCAATCTTTCAACATTTAAGCCAATAAAAAATGTGTGTATTGTACAAGATAATTTTACTTGTGCATATGTTAGACAAAACTAAATAGAAATGTGAAATTACAAACGGTGAAACCCTATCCCTATCCCTATCAGCATACAGTAAGATCCGCCTGAGGTGGCAAAAAACGAATATCATGGTCTTCCAGAAACGACGTAGCATTAAAGAGTTTCATGGTCACGGACTAAATGATACCCAAATGTGGAAAAAAAGAGCATCAAATGTGACAAAATGTGACATAATGTTTACCTATAATTACCATAACGAACATTACAGAACACAGACTACTTTTTCTCTGCTTCTGGGACACGGTCAGTACGGTCAGGCATCGCCCTCATTCACAAGTTTGAATAAATTAATAAATATTGACGTGAAATGAGAGCAAACACTAACGATATTGACTTAAGAAGTACCCACATTACAGTGCATGTTATCATGAAAGCAGTTACACTTCAGATAGATAGGATCCTTCATATTTCATCATGAAGTACTTTAAGTCAACATGCATGGTACTTACTTAGGATTATCAATTTAAATGATAATGCTAAGTCAAGAATAATGACATAAACATCAGATACGTTGACATCGATGATAATTTTAAATAACAACTTAATTAAATGTAATATGTCGATTTCAACACTATATATGTTTTTAATTAAATGTCTCGATATAGATGTTAATCGACGGTATATAGTTATTTATGTGATTTTGTTAACGATTGTCTCTAAAACATTTTTTTTAGAATTTTTAACTAAAAGGTATTGTTTAAAAAGTCGAATATTTTAGCTTTCAATACATCATAAAATACACAAATTTTCATATAAACTTACCGTTTAAAATTGTTAAATATTGTCACGAGACACTCGTAAGTAAAATAAAAAAATGTTAATATACAAATAAAAAAATTAATCGTGTGCATGTTTCTTTCACGTAGCAATCTCTTACTTTTGTAACTTTGTTAGTTAGCATAAAATATGATATTATTTCATATTATTTGTTATTAAAAAAATGGTATTAGGTGAAGAACTGAAAATTCTTGATTAGTTGTTTTTGTTTTTTTAAGTTTGAAGAGATTTAATTTAATAGTCAATTTGATATATGATGAATTGAAGGGAAATATTATGAAACTGAAGTGAAATCAGGGTTTGTCGTTTCCATTGGAATATAGCAAACATGTGAAGATTCTCAAAAGTGAGAGCCAGCTTCATAGTACAGAACCTGGCTTTACCACGTGCTTTTACAGTTACTAAGTTTACCTTATGAAATTCAACGTAACAGTAGTAAATTTATCACTGCAAATAAAGAGTAGAATCTATCTTGACAAAGTGTCTGAAAATGGGAGAAGGGTGCATTCGAGATAACTACATGGATTATCAATAAGTTCCAACCTAATTGTTGGAGACTACTTAAGGATTTTACTGTAGATTTGAGTCATTGAAGGTGAAGAAAGTCGCAAAATCCTAAATTTTAGGATTTAAGTTGGGATTTTCACAACAATATTCTCGACTAATTTCCTTGTCAAGAGGTAAATATAATTATTTTTGTAAGTTTTGCTGAGCTCGAAGGTTTTTCTTGTCTTGAGGGCACATGCATTTCACATTTTAGAATTCATAAACTAAAATACCAATTGTAAATTACAAAAGAAAAGTAAGAAAAAAAAGTTTAAAACTAGGGCATTGTTTTTGGGGTCATAAACTAGAACATGTAAAATGTTGATAAACATTTTTTTTTGCTTTCCTATTTAATTTATATCATCACCCAACAGCTTTTTCCATTGTTGATCTTCAAAAAGGTTGATTTCCTTGTGTTGATTCCAATTTAGGATCCATGTTGTTCATTGCACTCATGGAGTGTAGTTGCTGCTCTCTTTGTGAAAATCCTCCACCACTTGTACTATTCATATTTCTCACCATTCCTCCAACACCAAGAAAATCCAAAGTCAATTTATCTGATCCTCCAAAGCACAAATTACCAACTAGACTGTGTTGTGACGAAGACATCTTTTTATTCTCCTCCTCAACATTGTGAAACTGACCAAGGTTATTGTTATCATATATTGAAGTGTTTCCATTCCCAAGAGAGTTCATCAATCCATGTAGATGTTGTTCATCAGATTCTACACCATTGTTGTTGTTGATAGTTGTTGTTGTTGAACCAATTTGAGCAGCTTTTTGAAGCAATGCAGTAGCCGACATGTGTGGCGAAGACAACATGTTCTCTTGTTGCATTGATGAATTACCAAAGAGTGAAGAAAAACCTTCATGTTGATGAGGATGATGAGATTCACTTATGTTGTTGAATTGATCATGCATTGTGTTGTTACCATTGGTATTTGGAAAGAAGCTTAGGTTAAAAGGTGATACCGACGAAGAAGTTGTGTTGTTATTGGTATTTCCTTGAAGATCAGGAAGTTGCATGAGACCATGATGAAGATGAAGTTGTTTGTTTGAGAATTGTCCTTGATGAAGGTCTTGTTGGAAAGTTTGATTTGGATCATTGATGAAGAAAGGTGAGGAAGACATTGATTGTTGTTGTTGATGTTGTTGTGATTGTTGTTGTTGTTGACCAAATGATGATGATGATGATTGATGTAAAGGTGAGATTAAATGATGTTCATATTTTGGTGTACAAGGAATGTTACCTAGGCTTAATATGTTATTGTTTGTGGCTCCTTGTTGAGTGCTTATCTGGGATAGTCCTAAACTCATGTGATTTGTGGAAAATAGATGAGTTGCCAAAGGGTTCATGTTGGAAGGGTGTCTTGCATTTTCATGTGCTAGTGCATCACAAAATGCCCTATGAGTGATGAAACTGTCACGCCTACAAAAATCATAAGATTGGAAATAACAAGTTTGTTATGGTTAGCATCTATCTAAATATTGAAGTAAACACAATTCTAGTCATTGTAAAAAAATATTGCATTAGGAAAATAATTCGAATGTATTTATTATATCCAAATTATCATTTGGGTGACCTTACCAATGATTGACTTATTACACTAAAAAGGAGTCCCTAACATGCAATATGCTCTCTTTTTCAAAAACATGCAATATGCTTCATCTAATTGGGCTGCAAAGAAGTAATTAATGAGCGGTGATACAAATTATTTTAATTAACCAAATAAAAACCTAGCTAGTGACTACACAAAGATACAAAAAGTTTACTGCCAAAAGAATATTTTAATGTATAAAAAGTGAGATAAACAATTAAGGCTAAAATTAGAACATAGTATGAAATTTATCTATACTTTACCCGTGTATGGTTATTATATTAAATGTCAAGTATGTAGGATTGTTCCTCAAAAAAAGTATGTAGGATTTTAGGGCAATATATTTCATAAAAACAATTAAGGGAACAAAGAAAAACTAAGCATTAAATAATGAAGACATATTTTGATAAAGATTCGATCTAAGCATTAAACAATGAAAAAAGAGGGCCCATGGGATTATGCCAAAATCTTATACACACCAACAACTCCTTATCGAACTACCACTTTGAGTCCTCTCTTTGATCACTGAAAGCAAATAATTATTTTACAAAATTGATGAAAGCCAATAATCAAAACCATACAATGGGGCCACCCTCAATTAATGCAAACTGTCTCATGAGTTTGTCCACTTCTTACCATCATATATAATTCTTGTGAATACGATCGTACTATTAAAAAGGTGCTATATTCCCGGAAAATCTTTGAGAAAACATGAACAATAGATATGCAAAATTAATGCTAGGGAATTTTTGCATTGATGCATAAATCACTTGAAGAAATAAATTAACCATTGACCATTACAAGAGCATTGTACATAATATATTGCCCTAGTTGACCGTAAAATTTGAGAGAGAAAAAATTATCTCTCATAACTTAATGGTATACAACCAGCTGCATCATACAATAATAGATTATAGAGGATGCAATTATATATTATGGACTTGAAACACATACAAAAATGACTCAAAAATTTCATCATAATGAAGAAAAAAGAACTTGCATAAAGTTTTAAACAAGGCATAAAATTCCAAGACAAAAGAAAACAAAACCAAGCAAGTTCAACTCATGTGAGAACAAACACAGTATCACACTGTGCTCGTTTAACAACATGTGAATGGGAATAAGCATAAAAGGGGCGTTGTTCCCAAAGCACAACAAAAGAAAATAAGTTGAGGTTGTTTTGTATTTCATCTTAAAAACATTTTCAATTTTTTGAACCCCATTTATACAGTGTACTCACGTGCAAGCAGTCTACCACATTCACACTGCCATATCCTCCACTAAAACCCACGCATAAACTAACACAACAAAAAGCTTCAATGTTCTTGCCCTATTTTAACTTTTGTTTACGACCATTTTCTTCAACAACCTTTGTTAGTTATATTTTTCATTTTTACTTTAAAAATTACTATTATTGGCATCCATAAGAAACTAGGTGAGGACAATGTGTGTGTTACAATCTTCATGGTCCAATCAAAATGCTGCTTAGAGAGCTTTAATTAATTTATTATTTGCTCAAAAACTATTTTATGACAATGATAATTATCACAAATTAAAGACAAATGTAATTTAAAACTTTGGCACCAAGTTAAAAGGCATCAATAGATTGAACCAAATTTTAATATTGATGAAGATATAAATTTTGCAATTTTAATCACATTAACGAAATGGTGTAACTTTCATTCTGTCAAATAAAAAACTAGATCAACCATAGGTAATGTGTATTAACATGCACATAAGTTTCTTTCAAGTTTATGGATTAATACCACAAAAGAGAATCAACTAGAGGGTTCTCTAATACAACCAGTTTCAATTATGGATCCTCCTATTTTAAGAAAATTTTAATCAATTTTTTTTTCTTTTCATTTTTTATGTTTTCTCAATAGTGCATGACAATGTCGAATTTTTGTTTCATTTTTCATACTCTATTTAATATATATATTTTATCATATAGAAAAATGAAAATTTAGTTTGTTACCTTGAGAAGAGAGTACCACAGTCACATCTATACTCCCTAGTACCACAAGTCTTAGAATGAGCTTTCCAATCAGATTGAACAGCATATTTCTTAGAACACTTTTCACATTTCCACTTTTTCTCACCATGCTTTCTAGAAAAGTGCTTCTTAATTCCAGTGAGGTCACCAAGAGCCCTTGAAGGGTCATGGTGAACACATGTTGGTTCTGGACACAAATAAACCTTTCTCTTTGGCTCTTTGTTACTCTTTTGCTTTAGCTTCCAAGGCAAATTGTGTCCTCTTCTATGTAGTTGCAAATTTTGCTCCCTTTGAAACCCTTTTTGACACACTTCACATACAAATCTGTTTGTTGCCATTAGGGTCTTTGGAGATAGTGCTATCACCTCTGCATCTGGATCTGTTTTCATATTGAAATATATTTTTAAAAGCAAAAAGCCAAAATATTAAAAAAGTTACACAACTTTATGTTTTTTTTTGTTTGTTTTGAATGGCATGGTTCAATTGCATGTTGAGTTCAATTGAGTAAGCACTAATCAATATTTTTTTCAAATAAAATTTGTTTAATAGTAGCTTAAACATAATTTAAAAAGTTAAGAAAAAAGTCAAATAGTATATATAGATAGATATACATATAGGGAAGTAGATTTTCCATTCAAACCACTTTTCATTAAAAGAACTTGATAACCCTATACTAAAATAATTCAAGATTAATTTAGGGTTTACTTATCAAGCATATATTTTGAGAAGAAACCCAGAAATATTTCCCAAAAGGGTCATGTTTAATGTAATTATAAATCATTTAAAGTATTGAAATAATGAAGAATGCATAAAGGTACTTGCATGGTGTTCCAGGTTGATTTCTTCTTTTTTTCTGAGGAACTAAAGGTTGAGCAGCAGTTGATGAAGCATCTGTGGAAGATTGATGTTGTTGAGTAATCTGACTTTGATTTTCTTGTCTGATTTCCAAGAAAGGTGTAGATGATGAAGCAGCAGCCATGTTTTCTTGATGCAAATCTGAAATTTCTTAAATTTGTCACAATCTAATAATAATATTCTATATCTATATGTTTGAATTTATCATCTCAAACTAAAATTAAATTCCATGTTTTCTTGTCTCTTGGAAAACATATATAAAAAAAGGTATAGATAAACAAACAAAGAAAGTAATGACCTGAATTTTCCTTGCTTTCTTGTCTCTTTGAATAAAGCTTTTGAGAATAAACCCAGAAAACACCAAGAAGAATTTGTATCTAAGGAGACAGCAACAATCCTTAGATAAAAGAGAAGAAAACAATAACTTATGAGTAAAAAATTTGCTACTCCTCTCTTTTTATTCCTCAATCATTTGATGTTTTTTCTACATAAATAATACTCCTCAACATACTTGTCCACCCATACAAATACCCATATCTCTTTCTCTTTTCACTATTTTGTCTCTTCCTTTGATTCTATACATTTGCAAATACAAAAAAAATTTACCAAAAATTATTATGGAGGGTAATTTATGTCACTATTATTATGCAACTCTTGAACAGCACACAGGCTACTGTGGTTTTTGGGGCCACACCGACCTGTGTGTAGGCCTTACACTCTTGTTTCATATCTTATTGCCAACAAGCACACACAAGTTGTTTTTTTCCTTATTTTTCCTGCCATCATTTGTCAGATATTATAATTAGAATATATGTTTTTTTAAATTTATTCTATAATAATTTTAGTTAAATATCAAGTTGGTTGGTTTTGAATTTCGGATATGTCAATTTGGTCATTCAATATAAATTGAATAGTAATTCAGTAAAAAAAAACATGAATTGTGATTCATTTTATATTATTATATACTAAGAACTAAATTAGTATTAGAAAAATAATATCCAGTAGTTGTGGCTAAGTTAGTTGGTAATACAAGTTGAGCTTGTGAGTCAAAAGACAAAGGTTTACTCTCATATCGTTGGAGCCAACTTAGGTTATATTCTTGTTAGTAGAAGTATCACGAGTTTGAATGCTTTTGAAAGTCTAAGGTTGAGTCAGTTTTAACTTCCATGTTGCTTCAAAAGTATATTTGAAACATCATTTTTAAAAGAAAAAAAATTAACGAAAACTAAGAGAAAAATCTCCTCCATTTCGTTATCATGTTTTGGCTCTTGAAACCGGACAGGATCCTCTCTCGTGTTACTGGAGGGTCTAGTGTAATCCTAACCATTAAATAATAATAAATGCACGTGAAAAATTAAATGTCAAAAATGAAGAGAGATACCCTTTAAACCAGGTTTTTTAATTTTTCTTTTCGATTTAAGGTGTTTTTCGTTTAAAATAGATTGTTATTATTTAATTATTTATCTTAGAAAATTCAAAATATAATTCAACGTGATTTCCGAAAAAGTCGTTAAATGTATTTTAATATTTAAACTAGTGTTCATTAAAAAACAGCAACAATCAAGTTTTTTTCCTCTAAGTGTAGTAAGGTATATGAATCCAACGCCATAATGCTATATCATACACCATATTTCAACTAATTAGTTTCAAAATCTTTATTAACAGTTTCTCTTATAGTTTAACTAAGTCTTCATCCGTCTATAGTAATATGACTATCTTTCATCTGATTTACTCTTCTTACTACAAAAACTATAATAGGCTTACTCCAAAATCTATATGTTTTATCTATACATGTCCGAACCACCTAAGTCTATTTTCCATTGTCTTTTCTACTAGGTGTTACCCCAACACACACACACACACACACACACTCTCTCTCTCTCTCTCTCTCTCTCTCTCTCATATGATCATTTCTTATCATATCTCATTTAGTTTTACCACACATCCAACACAACATCATCATCTCTGCTATGCTTATTTTACTCTCATGTTCGTTCTGCATCGCCCATCACTATGTTGCATACAACTTGCTTGCTGGTCTTCCCACTGTCTAGTAAAATATTCCTTTCGACTTGAGTGGTACTTTCATATCACATAAGACACTAGAGGTTCTTCTCCATTTCAACCACCTAGATTAAATTCAATGATTTACATTAGTTTCTATTTCTTCATCATTTTATACCATGGACCAAAGATATTTAAATTGTGTAACTTGTAGTATGATATGATCTTCAACTTTCACCTTTAAGGTATAACTACCACGCCTTTTGTTGATATTACATTTCATATATTTTGTCTCACTTCTACTTAGGCTAAAGGCATACGCTTTTAAGGTTTGTCTACAAGTCTCCAACCTCCCTCGACTATGCAAAAAGGTGAACAATAAGTATTTGTCTCACTTCTACTTAGGCTAAAGGCATACGCTTTTAAGGTTTGTCTACAAGTCTCCAACCTCCCTCGATTATGCCAAAAGGTGAACAATAAGTTTTTTTTTTGAAGAAAAATGGAACTGAACAGTAAGTGACTGAACCGTAGCGATGGATAATAAGTAAGTACTTTTGTTAGCGTTTTTGAATTCGGTGGCTTTCTCTTGCCCTAGTCAACTCCTAAAACCCAACTCACCTACGATTTCTTGAGGGACGACAAAACTTCTGAGATGATCATGAGATTGATTTCACCATTATCCAAATCTGGGTCTAATAATAACGACTTTTTTTGTTAAGCTATCTAGTTGTTAGAATTTCACTCTTAAAATGAATAAACGGGAAATTCATAGTTCGAACTTTGCTCCTATATATTCTAATGTATTGTCCGTATTAATTAAACTATGCTCACGGTGACTAGTAATGCCAATTTAATTATTGTTGTTGTAGGTTTTTTTCAAGAATATTGTTGTTGTGGGTTGGTGTTAGAGATAATTGTTTTTTTTATAAATACAATTATTACTCTATTTGTTCAACATTTTACCTCATGCAAAGCGATATCAACTTGTTTATTAAAGTTGGGTATTTTCAGTGGTTGGTGCCAACTCTACATTGATGGGGACAATTTTGTTTATTACACTATTTTGTATCTTAAAAAAATAGTTTAAAATTATATTATTTGTATAACATTCTCTTCTTCTTTTTTTCTAAATTCAAATGACTCGAAATACTTAGCATAGATGCAGAATCTGCGCTATCGTTTGTCTTAATAAATAATGCTTTCTGGATCAAGGCTTGGATTATATAAATGCTTAACATATATAATTGGGAATGCATGAACAATTGTTTTATATTTTCGTTCAAAAAGAATTGTTTTAGGCTAAAGATTTCTCATTATCCTTTCATCAGCAAAACTTTCTATAAGAGTCACGAGCTACGATAACGGCTTGACCCCACGCTGTGATTTCTTACGTACATGCTTCCTCACATGTTTTTTTAGAAATGATATCTATCCAACCATTTTATGATAATTTTTTAACAATATTTTTTCTTATACTAGCATTATGATCTTTTTTTTTCTCTTCTTTTTCTCTTTCTAATGATTATGATCAATAAAAAAAGAGAAAAAAAATGGTCACAAATGGTTGTACAAATATCACCACTTTTTTTTCCAACAAAAAGTCTATTATTATAGACGAACCGTGATTCTCCCACCCCTATACAAAAAAGTTATTGATATTAGTACACGTTTAATTTTAAACACTTATTCAATATATTATTTTCTCGTTATCTTCTTCAATATAAGATTTTATGAAGTCAATATTTGACCTTATTTTCTCTATATCTTGTTTAATATAAGATTTTCATGTATTTAGATGGGTTAATTTAGCTTCTTCAAAAAAAATATATAAGATTTTATGTAGTCAATATTTGACGCATTTGTGTATTCAGCCCATTCTCAGTCGTTGGATTTGGTCCAGACAATACAAATTTTCAATCTTGTTTTTAAATAGAAAATATATTACATTTAATCTTGATCCAACGAAAAAAGGATTTCTCGACTTCTTAAATGCGTTAAACTTTTGATTGTAGGAAAACTTAATTCGTAAATCTTTATATTTCTATTACATCAACAATATAGGATGGCAAATTGGCAAGTGCATTTAACAGTTTTAAGTAATAAAGTAATATGGTATCGTCTCCACAATGATTGTTGTTTCTGTTATGCAATGTAATAAAGTTATGACTAAAAACGATAAATTTGAGGGAGTTTTCAAGATTGATGTTTTGCAGTGAAAATAAAAAAGATTTAAACAGAGAGTTTGACGACAATTATGATTCTTTGAATTTCCTTCATGTCTTTGTTGAATTAGTGCATGTTCCTATATCACATTTTTACCTAAGGTTTATATTCACAATATTTAACAAAGTAAGGCCACAATGTCTCTAATTATGGGCCCCTTCGATGTCATATTGCTTTGCAACAGTGATGTTAGAACTTTTACTCGCATGGGAGTATAAGAATGTTAAACCTAATCATATACTAGTCATACAAGAGAAATTTCCAATCTCGATGAACATCTCGAGTAAATTATATGTAACGACTTCGGTTAAAAATGCGTCAACCTGTAAATCGTAACCTACGAAGATTCTAGTTCTAAGGAATTAAAAAGCATTTAGAACGATATATATAACATAAATATAATTCATATAGAATTGATAAAGGAAATTGTCATGCACTTGTTAAAAAATCCAAAAATTAATAGAGGTTCATCTTTGAACCATAATCTTAAGCTTTTAGCTACTCATGGTTACTGAATATATAATCAAAGGAAAAGAAATAAAAACATACACTAGGATTGAAAGGGGGTTCGGAAACACCCCTCTATGATTATCTGGTCTCTCGCCTAGGAAACTTTTCTTACCAATGACCTATTATGCATATACCAAAAGAAAGTGACACTCATCTGAATGGTCTCCCTCAACCCATGAGGTTTCCAAGAGAACTGAGTATAACAAGTTAAACGGGTACAAACCTCTCGGATAATATTTACATAACTGGAAGCGGTCGCATCGAGAATCTCCTCCCGGAAAAAAAAAAAAGGACCTTTCTTCCATCTTATGTCCCAAATTTACACAGCCCAGACCCGTGCTACCAACCATCGAGCCTTGTTGATCTGAAACAAGATAAGTCTTATAGAATTGGATCCTCAACAGAACCTTCCTTATGTAGGTGTCATTACAAAAAGGAATTTTAATAACTGTTACAGACCATCTTGATCACTCCCTCTACCAACCAGTCGAAGGTAGACTCCATACATGACCCTAACAAAATTCCTTCCTGCCAAGATGGGAATAATCGACCCCCCCCAAACAACCTCATAAATGAGACAAGGCCATATGGAGCCCATATTTAGCATCTAGAACATCCCGCCACAAGCAGGACACCTGAAGATGATCCTTCAACGCCAAAAAATGTTAATTAACTAAAAGAGTGTCCATAACCCAAAGATCTCATCTACTTGTAGGCTTATAGACCTCTCACCATCAAACTTATAAGATTTTGGTAACCCCCTTATAACCACCTAAGCGAAATAGCTCTAGAGTCTGACAATTTGAATCCACGATTTAAGGCATCTTCATGAACGAGAGATATAAGATAAGGATAAAATTCATGACTGAGTTTATTAAGACAACCCTACCACCAAAACTCACAAATCTATTACTCGACAAACCAAGCCTTCTAAACATTAGATTTATTAGGGCTCCTAAGTTTTATCACTTTCAAGGACTAGCCCCCACTAGCAAACCAAGGTTCTTGAGCGGAAGAACCCTACTTTACAGTTTAGAAAATATTTTACCACCCTTATGAAGGAATTTTTCACATTAATCTATACCCCACAACTTAGAAAAATTAACTTAAATACCTGAAGCCAGGGTTCAAAGCACCAAAGGACTTTATTAAGAGTTCAAAGATTATCCGTCAATGTTTCAAGACCACCACCTAACCCACATTAAGCCTTGTTGTCAACATATTAGAGGTATGAAACCACCGGGCCAACATTCCCCACCTTAAACCATGAATACAAATTAATCTCTTTCATTCGCGTTATTGAATAAATCAAGCCTTCAACCACCAAGAGAAACTAGAAAGAAGTTATATGTTCCCCTTGTTTGAGCCCTCTACAACCAAAACTCTGCAACATATAATCAAGTAAACTCAAACCATCTGAGTCTCAAGCCTTCTCAAAATCGAGTTTAAAAATTATGCAGTCTCTCCTTCATTCCTTGGTGAATTCAATTATTTCATTCACCGCCATGACCCTGTCCACACCAGATGTTAACCTTTATTAAAGGTTTTCTAGTTAAATGAAATGATCTTATCCGTCACATACACAAACCTTCCTACCAGAACCTTAGCCACCATTTTTAAAGAGACCCAAGGAGCGAGATAGGTCAAAAATCCATGAGACAAAGCGACAAGTCCACCTTTGGGATAAGGGTAAAAAAGTACAATGAAAAACTTTACAGTAGTTTGGTGTGGGTGTGAAACTGATCAAGTATATTTCAACACCATCCATATCAATGTGTAAAATTAATTATGGGTGGTGTTGGAATTAATGATATGAGGAGTGATATTTGAACAATCAAAATGTGATAACTTTTGGAACAACATATAAAAATACACATAAATTAAATGGAAGTTTGATTAAGAGAGAGCTAAAAAAAACTATTATTAAATTAACAATTTCGTGTAAAAATACGGTGTCAAGACAATTTTTTATTGGCAAAATCACCTTTTTTCAATGACTTATGATATGATACGGGAAAACAAATATTATTTTGACAACTTTTTCGATGTCCAATACCATATTTGTATATAATACATGCACCATTTGATTTTTTTTAATTATTTTATTCTTTCTTTAAGTCAAATTAATAGTTATAAATGATTACTTTTATACCGTATTAGATACGTTGTCTAATTCTAGTTGTTCAAATAATACTATTCATACTTGAAATTAATGATTTTTTCTTTTCTCACCTATTGATTTTTCATGCGCCCTAAATAGAGCGAGAAACTCATTGAGTGAAAAAATAATCAACAATAATTTTATATATGTGATGGATCCACACTTACACTCTCCAATAAATAAAACAACGATAAAGAATGGAAATGTAAAAACCACCCCAAGTGTAAACGGATAAATGAATGTCCATCAAACATTACCCTACTGAAAATTAGTGCAAATAAGAATAACAAATAGAAACGATGGAGAACACACATGCAGACATGTGAATTGCTTGTTGTAGGTAAGTGAGTACTGAATTGACATTAGAAGGACACATGAAGCTGGGTCACCCTTGTGGTCCCTCTTTTGTGCGGTTCCTTTTCGGTGGAACCTCAAATTTGAGACATGCATGGTGTGGGCGAAAGTATTCAAACAAGCACAGTCGTTTCAAAATGGAAAACCATATACACTAATAACAAATATTCGCATATACGTACGAAAAGAGTAAGTGTGATAATTCTATCAAAAAAAGAAAAGGGTAAGTGGTATGACTAATTATGCTTGTCATATTTATATTGAAAAGAAGGAAAAAAAAAAACTCATAATGGAGGTGTTTTATTTATTTTTCTTTATACTGGATTTTTTTTTTTCATTTTTTTTGCAATATGACAATTTTTTTCTAACTGAATCTTATTATGACTACTATAATACACCCATTACTCTTGACGAAAGGATACTTTAGCATTGTGCACATTTTCAATATGGACTAAAAACTTCAACGATTTCTTTAATTTTTTTTAAAGTGATGGATAATTGTGTAGTTTAAAATTTAAGGTTTTTTTTATAATATCTTCTTTATATTCATGATCGTCTCTCCCTATTCTCTTCTACACTATGAAACTCTAGTTCATTCTTCTTCTAATTTATAATTCAATCATCTGCAGCTCTAATTTTTCTAATTCTTCTAGTGTCTGTCTTCCAATTCCCCAAATTGTAGACCCATTTTGTTGGATTATAGTTCTGCAAGTGAATAGTAACTTTGATTTTCAAATGCGTACTTGATTATTGTTCCAACCCCAAGTCCACAACACTGCATTGTCAAGGTGTTGTCCATTGTGGGTCTTGTGTTAGCCCTCGCGGTTTTGGGCTTTGTAAAATATGTCTCGTTGGATTGAGGAGTCCGGATGTAGTATATAAACTATCTTAGGCCTCGATTCTAAATAAAATGAGAATTTTGGTGTATCACAGTAGTAGCCCTCGGTCAAGGCTAAGGGGCTTAAGTGTATGGCCCTCGAGCGTGGTGTGGATTCCATCCCTATCTAGCATACCAATGCTACGACCAAAAGTCTAAATCACTGTGTTTTTAAGGTATTGTTTGGTTTGGTTCTTGTGTGAGCCTTCACAATTTTGTCCTTTGAAAAAGGCGTCTGGTTAGGTAGGTAAGGAGTGTGTGTTGCACATAAACTATCATTGGTCTCAATTCCTAAAGATTGTGGAAAAATTTTATGTACCATAACAATAGCTCCCTAGTCGAGGCTAATTGGAATAAGGGTATGGCCTTCGGATGTTGCGTGGGTTCGATCCTTATCTCGCGCGTCAAATTTTTTATCTCAAGTCCACAAACTGCATTTTCGAGTTCTTGTCCGATTTGGGTCTTGCGTAAGACCTAACGGTTTTTTCGTTTGTAAAAGATTTCTCAATACAATGCGAGACTTTTGTGTGTACCGGAACAACTATTGTTAATATAGACATTGTTATTCTAAGAATGAGGTTTTTTTTAAAATCAAATCAGTTATGATAATTTAACTAACAATTTTGCATATTAAAAAGCCCAAAAAATAACATTTACATAAAATATGTTTTCAAAAAATTTAATTTAAAAAAACCTCATTCTTAGAGTTTGTTTTAGGCCTCAATATTTCTTGAGAAATTCATGGATATGTCTTTAGAAAATGACATATTTGTCCTTATATAAGGGAAGATTTCATCTTTCTTTCTCCATTTTCATTTGGTCCAAACAAGGGAAGATTTCACCGTTCACCCTATTTTCCTTTCCTCACTATCTTTCCTTTCTCTTTCTTCAGAAACAAACACAACAGTAATAACAAACATTTTCCCTGTCGATAATCATGTCCATAATCATTTCTAAGACAAGTTCAATATGCCTAAAAGTTCAATATTCCTAACTAGATGACCTCCTTCTACATGCACCTTTTGAGAAAAATGACCCGTATATGTGGTCATCTACATATACTTGTGCATGTCATGAAATCCACTAAATATCTAACTAAAAGATATTTACACAGATATAGGACGACACAAATAATATTTTTATCTGACAGAGTAGGTAGTGAGCAACTACTAGAGCCAGCTCAATTTAATAATGAATGTGTCTCTAATTGAGTTGGTAAAATTGAAGGCCCCATATCCTCTTTGATTTAGGGTTTCAACTCTCGGCTCAATTTAATAATCAATGTTCATTCATTTCATTTATTTATTTTTATATTGTAAAAGGTCTCACAATAGAATTTGTTTTAGACATATAAACTTGTTCGGCATATCCTGATGATAGTAATCTTCAATAGTTGCTCTTTATACACCTAAATTTCAATCGATTCGTAACTCCCGAAAGACTAATTTTGTGTGTAAAATCTAATCGGATTGTAAACCCCAGCATGTTTTTCAACAAGGTGAACAATTTTGAGGCGCATAAATAGCAACTATCCTAATCTATGACTTCGGATACTCGGTGGTATACTTTGAGTGTACTATAGTACTCTTGTGAAAGAAACAACCGAAGGCCGTTTTTTTACATTGAATGATCTTTTCACGGGGTAAACTTGCAACCTTTCATGGAATCGAATTGTTGAGAAAAAGAGGAAATTGATCAACTCAATGCCTTTGCTGCAATCACTACACTACATACAAAAGTAGATAAAGAGTGGGAGGATCGATGATGATTCTTTGTGTAGCATCAAGTTGACGTAAACTGAAATCTTATTGTACGTAAGAACTTTAGTAAAGAGTGACATAACGAGTAACAGTTTTTGGCATCCTTCCTCTTTCTTTCGTAACTTGTCTCATTACAGTTCTTTGTTTTTACACAACTCTTGCTTTATGAGGAAAGCCTCATCTAAAACGCATTTGTCTACACATATCAACGTGGGGCTTCGTTTCCATGGCTTGGACTCATTCCCTAAATCAGCTATAGACAAATTATACAAATCAAAAAGAGCTTATTTGAAGCCAACATAGAAAAAGTAGAGAATTTCTTTGTTTGGCACTATATACCGTAAACACAAATTGATATCAAATTACACTTTCGATAAAAATTCGTTCACATTAACTTATTCCTTTAAACTTTCATTAATGTTTAATGAAATTCTCGTAGATAAAAAGTGGCTAAAAAGTTCTGGGCAGGGTGTGTATAATTAAAAAACTTTGTTACAAACTCGTTGCATCAGATAGAAAAAAATGGGTAGGTGTCCTGGCTCATTCCAAATTTTAACATATCACATTATTTCTTCCTCAATAAAAAACATATCACATTATTTTGCAAATGAATTTCTTTTCGGTCCCAAATTACATGTGCACCCTACTTTCGGATCTTAAAATCCGGAAAGAAAGAAAGAGGCACCCATTCGGAACATAAAATCCAAAATAATATAGATTGAAATAAGAAAGAGTATTTTTGCAATAGTATCTGAATATTGCCTTGATTGATGTTTACTGGAAAATATCAAGACTGAGAGTACGAAATATATGGTACAAACTAATCTGTCATTCTGTGAGTGAAATATATTTTTCTTTGAACTAAATGTGATGATCAAGTGCCATGAAGACTGGTATAACTATGTTCATAAATTCGCAAACCTAAAGGTTGATTCAAGTTATCCATTTAGATGATTTGTAGCTATTATCCAAAGAATTAGATAGCGTTCGTTTTTCCTATATATTGTTGAGGTTCCATTTCTCATAACAGACGGCTGGAGAATATTCTCCCTTCAAAGGCTAATGGAAATAGTGCAGAAATATGCTTGTGCCGACTAAAACTAGCAGGTACAACAGACTAATAAAAGTTGCAACTTGGAAATATAAATATTCAATACTCAACAATTAATAATGAAGGATGTTTTAACGCAGGAGCTTTGTTCAAAGAGGCTACAAGAGTAATGTTCAACAAATACGCTAATTTCTACTGTGATTCTTAATACTAATTTCTCCTATTGAACTATCTACCTATAGAGATTATTCATGTCATCAATACATGAATAAAGACTAGTGTACATCAATTTGGCAATCTTCCAAATTTCTAAAGCGGCAAAGCCGTCTTTAGTACCGATCAAGTTGTCTAAATGGATCATTAAGATCGAGACTAAAGAAAGAAGTGCAAACCTAGGGAGAAAAAGTAGAAGACAGAGGATGATATATAAACCTAAGCGTTTCCATTGGCTCAATCAATAATTTAACAAAATTGCAGACAATATCTCTCCCATCGTCTTCTCAGGCATGTCCCCTTCTTTGATCTCTTCCATGGATTCTAGAACAGCAGCATCTAATCCTAGCTTTCTCTTTGCAATCTCATACACATTTTCATCAACTGTTCCCTTTGTCACCAGCCTGCAGTGGAATATGATCATAAGAAAGCAATCCGCCAAAGCATTAAAAGGGAACCAAATTCCAAGGCTAAGTTCTTTTCTCAATGTTAGTGAAGGGTGAGAATGAGCAAATACCTGTATATGGTTACAGGCTTTGTTTGACCAATTCGATGGCAACGATCTTCTGCTTGTCTATCAATCTGTGGGTTAAAATCCATGTCATGAATCACTACAGTATCAGCTCCAGTTAAGTTTAAGCCTTGTCCACCAGCTCTAGTTGAAAGCAAGCATGCAAATATTGAAGTATCATTATTGAATGTGTCGACTATTGTTTGCCTCTCTGCTACCTGTGTGCTGGGAGTCAAATAGTAAAGAGTAAGGAAAGCAGCACTTGGAGAACAATACTGAAATGGTGCACATTTCAGTCATGCTGCGAAGTAGACTGGATGATAAAATATAACCATGGTAGACACTAGTATAAAATAGTTGAAAATATTTGAAAAGGTAAAGAAAAACAGCCACATAAACAGCAAATTATAAACTAAAAAGTTTAAAGGCCATCTATATCTTGGCCAAGAAAAGCCTTCTTTTCGTAAAAACAAATGTGTAAAATTGTTTTTCGGAACACAATTTACTACGTCCATACTAAATATTCAAACATCCAAACAGATTAGATCAGACCATATCATAAAATAGTTTCACAACTTATCACACAAGAATAGCATAACAAGGTCAATATCGATAGGAAAATTGACAACCACAAGATTCAAATTACTAACAGTGCTATCAATGGAATATATCATAAGTTTTCGTCCTATGGGACAGCTAATAAAAAAATCGCAATGCCTCAACTCCATAACCGAAATTTGACAACACTGATTACTGAAAGTGAAGGATGATGGGAATAGGTTTTGCCTCATCAATGTTGGGTTCACTGATCATGTTGGCCTGTTGGGTTCATTGCAAAGGGCAACAATGGAATTTCTTCATGTTTTCTGGTTTGCGGCTTTGTTTACGTCGAGAGCTATGTGGAGTCAAATGCTACAACAATGAGGTCAATTGTTTGTTCACTATGGAGCCTGATCATTTAGCTGTGACAATTAGGTTATTTAATGGTCATTGTAGGCATATCTAGGAGAAAATAACCATTATGTTGTAGACCCGATTAATAATCCTTAAACTCATGATTCTATGAGGGCGTGCATAAGTTTGCAGAAAACAATTGTGTAAGAAAATTAACTCGACTTTGATGCCCAAGTTCTAAACTTGTAAAGTTATGTGTTCACTCGAGAGTTTGACAACCAAAATCAATGTCATCCTTGTCAATCCCTGTCAAGGGTCAAAAGCCTCTCTTTGCCACCTCTCAGCCATGTCAGCATCTCTTGCAGGGAAAAAGTAAATTTTATTTCTTTTTAGAGATATTATTGTCTTATAAAGTTGTAATCATGCATTTTTGGGAGAAGATTGCTAAGCACATCCCAAATATGAAAACCAAACAGAGTATGAAAGGTTTCTAGCAATTCCATCTCAGTCCTAGAAATTGCATTCCTTCAAATGAAAAACCATCCGGAAGAGAGGGTTATCTTTCCTTAAAGTTGTACAGTGAAAGGATAACATACAGTTTTCATGGTTTCTCTTTGTAGTCCACCCCCAGCTTCTCGTGAAAACAGACTAGAGATCTTTACCACATCAATCTTGTTTCTTTTTTCTGTTTCATTTCTCATTGTTACTTTTAATTGGGACTTCCTCAATGCATAAATAAGAGAAAGTTGGGTCAACAAATGTTGAGGTATTTGGTTCAAATTTTGGACCAAAGAGACATTGGTTTTTGTTGACTCAACTTTCTCGTATAATTCGGTCCAGATGGAGTAATTAAATACAAGCAAATGGAAGGAAGAAAAAAAAAGGAGAGCCAGGTCAAAGCTTCACCTTCAGGTGTTAATAAGTGTTATCGATGGAAGACTGTTGACCGGCCAAAAACCTGCCATACAAATATGCAGTTGCAACCCATGTTGGCAATTGGACCAATGAAATAAACCACATCATCACAGTCATGACAATGTGGATTCAACTCTTGCATCATGCCTAGAACCTTGTCTGTTTCTAGTTTCTACCTAAAAGATCACCTATTTACATTACAAAAATTCATTCAACCCTCAAAACAGATTTTTACCAACTCTTCAGTCATTATCAGCACAATACAAACAACTACTTTGAACAAATTATTCTTATACATGATTTAATTTGGTCCAAGTTTAGCCGCTGACAATATTGTCCTGCATAATATGTGCCATAAAACATACATCATTTGATTCTGAAATTAATTTTAATGTCATAAAGCATTACCTTCCATCAAGCCGTTTGTAGGTCAACCCAATGACATCCAAAGCCCACTCCAATATATCAAGCATTGATGTCCATTGACTAAAGATCAAAACGCGGTGACCACCCTTCTTTAGGGATGGAAGAAGTTCCGCTAAAGCCTACATTATCCAGAGTAGCTCAATCTCAGCATGCCCAGCAAACAATCATGCCAAAAACAGTATAGTTGACAATTACAAGATCTTGAGTCTCAAAAATCATACCCGACATTTTGCAGAAAGCATAACATGTTTATCTGAAAGGATCCCCTTTCTATCATTGGTACCATAATTTAGTAAAAGCTGCAAACCAAAAAAATTGTGGCTTCAAATTTAAGCCAACAACAATATGCAAAGCCGAAACAACAATTACCATCAAGTTAAATTTATTATAGTGCCAGTAAAAACTTGTATTAATTAAAGAGTACTACGTTTTTGCAAGTATAATGATGAGAACACATTACACACCTAGGGATAACTAACAGAAAATGCAACGTGCCAAAAAATTGACAAAGGAATAGATGAATACTGATGGGATGGTTACCAGAAAACCTAAATCGACTGCACAGTAAATAGTATAATACACTTAAGGTGAAAAATTCTTAAACATAAAAAAGATGGCGACATCATAGTTGTCAATCCCAGAGAGCGGAACGGAGCGGCCGACCTTGAAACTGGGATAGGGCCGCTCATTGACTATTTATGCATGCATACGTATGTACATACATGTGTGTGTGTGTCCAAAATAACTTATATTTATTTAATGTACACTATATAAAATAATTTATATCCAAGTAATAATTTATCTATCTGAATAAGTGTATCTAAATAATTTATAACTATTATTAATACTCTAAAATACTTTGCCGACCCTATTTAGCGGGAAAAGGCTTGGTTGTTGTTGTTGTACTCTCTAAAAATATTTATACTATCAAGTATTTTTATGCTAAATATATACAGTAATTATTTTATTATTGGTAAATATTACTATTAATATTTTATCATGTAGGTATTTGTCATAATATTATTTTATTTTATTATTTGTTTAATATTCCTAACTACTATTGTTTTATTTTGATCTAAAAGTCTAACATATCGCTGAACTTTTTTTTATGATGTTTATAGTATATTTTTATAGATTGGGCCAAACTTCATCTTCTCCTTCAACCTAGACCTAAAGGCTAAAAGGGAGTGGGGAAATATAAGCTTCTCTCCCATTGTTGTTGTTGGTGGCGGTGGTGGTGTGGTTTGAGTGATTGAATCCTCTTGCAAATACAAGGTAAAACTTCTTATAAAAGATCTATAACGAATCCAACTCTTCTCTCGATTGCTTTGTGGAGGGAGCTCTATAGCAACTAATTCAATGTGCTGTGCTACTGACATGCAGGGTTAGCCAAAATAACGTCTGCGGTCCTTTAAGTTTGACCAGTTTCCTGGATTGGTCCTTTAGGTTTTTTTTTCCCTAATTGGTCATTTATGTTACATTTTATTTGCACTATTAGCCTTTAAGTTGTGTTAAATTATGTCTACAGTCCTTTAAGTTTGACCATTTTCCCATATTACTACCATGAAATGTTAAGATATAATCCCAAGAGCACAGTCAAGTTGATTGTGAAGCTACTTTACAATTCCTCATTGAAGTTAATGACATTGATTATGTGGATAGACCTTTATTACCAAGTTTTCAGAGGTTGTACATATGCATTGATAGTTGTAGAGATCTTAAAAAAATGTAGATCGTTTATAAGGTTTTAAAGATTCTTTCTGAAGGGTCAATTTATGGATTATGGGGAACAATTTATTGCAGTAGTAGACAGGGACCCTAATCGCTATGTGCTTCCGGTTTCACTAATTGTTGTTGAGAGTAAGACAAAGGACTAACTGTGCAAACAGATTGCAAGATAAAGGACCAAATTGGGAAAAATAAAACTTAAAGGACTAATCCAGAAAAATGATCAAACATAAAGGGCCGCAGACATAATTTTGCAGTAGGGTTGAGTAAACCTGGAACCTCATTGCAACAGAGACAATTTTAATAGAGAAGGAAAAAATTGCATTTTCAGAGTAGAAGATTACCCGGTGAATGGAGAAGTCATTGTAACTTTTAAGCTCCTCTATAACTCTGTCCAAAGTACATTCAAAGCCAAAAGCACCTATTGGATGTAGCTTCCTAGCAAAGCGAACAACATCCTCATCATTATAAATTCGCCTTATCAACAAGGGATGGTTCGCAATCTGGAATAGGAATTAACAGGATATATAACAAAATGAAAAGAAGCTGTGATAATCCAAAAAGGAAAAATAACAGGGTTTTGAGTCAAAATATAAATATGTACAAAAGAAAGAACCTTGCGGAACTGAACAAAATAATTATTTATTTGCCGTCGAGGTAGAACTTCAAGAACATTTTTTGAGTTCAGATCAGAACATTTTGTTAACCGAGCTTGTGAAACAGCACGATACTCCTCGATGGCTTCCTTGTAAGCATGTTCCTGTTGCTTTTCCATTACAACATATTGAACCTGCAGTAACACAGTGAGCCTTTAATCAAAAGTATATAACAAGCTTATTATAGTAACAAATAAAGAAACAGGATATGCTGAAGATGAAGAGCATACTAACTCAATAAAACTAAAGGTAACAAACATACCTTCTGTGTTTTTCGAACAAGTTGCTGCATCACATCAGATTTCAGGCGCCGTAAAATAAATGGCCCTAATATAGACTTCATACGACTAGTTAAATCTTTATCTTCTGCACTAAGTAACTTTTTTAAGTCAACATCTTCAGAAGCAAAAATATCAGGCATCATAAACTCCAACATAGACCATAACTCCTGTAACAAATTCATTACAAGGCTTACTTCAGGAATTATATTTATATTAACACCAGCAAAACCAAAGAGATGACAAATTGACAGGTTTTTTCCTTTTGTTTTCCCTGGCAGTAGCTGTTACTACATAAGCCTATCACAAACTTCCGAAATGTTTCTAGCAAGTTGTGTATTTCCATACAGTTTTTCAAAAGGAACACTGTATAGTATAATATGAATGAAACACCGGAAGTTTTGATCATATGAAATCACATCAACATTGAGATTAACAAGCTGCATACTACAGTAATAATCAATAAGCAAACCAGTTTTGTTAATTTATTTTCTAAAATATTCATGAAAGACTTTTTAATGTCAAAAATAATGAAGAAATCTGTTAGGCAAGCAATAGTGCCAGGTGTGCAGGTAGGCAGTGCTGTGAAGGCTAAATGGAATATTCATCATGGGAATAAAAGAATTCTACAGTAGCAGGGAAAAGCGGGGATGGCGACATGTGAGATGTGAATTCTGTAAAAGTTTGTGATAAAAGTAAGAAGAGATAAGGGTAGAGTATTCAAAGACAGGGAGAATTTGATGCCTTTGGACAAGGAGGAAGCAGATCCTCTAAGAATCTGCAGTGTCTTTCACTTTCTATCCTCTTTCTCTATCAATTCTATATTTTCATAGAGAAATTAGAGTTCCTATCAGAATTCAGAACCACATTAACTAATCCATCAAAAACCAACAAAATTTAAGCTAATTTTCCATTCAAAACAGAAATAGCACTCAATAGTCTATACGAAAACATACAAACTACATGGTCCTAGTAACAAAATCCACTCCTTTTAAGAAACTTCTCAGCTAACTAAACGATCCTTTAATAACTAATCTGTAAAAAGCGATAAACTTATTTCTTTTTGTAATAGTATTTACACTAAATACATCGAATGCTTTAATTACTTAGCACTAACTTAGAAAGTTGTACAGTCTAGAGACTTGTGTAATCTAGGATTAATTAGTCTAGTACATATCTAAATCTAACACCTCTCTTAAGCAATAAACCTACATCTTTTCTTAAAAAATGAAAAAGGTGTGATCAGCGAAATGTAATTATAGTAACACCTCTAAAAGCCTCAAACCTGAAAAAATCCTACTCACTTCTCTCAAAATCACTCAAAGTCAAAACATATAACACTCCATCTCTTCTTCCTAAATGATTTTCAACCTCAACTTTTGCCGCTTAGTACCATCCACCCATTGCTTCCAACCAAAAGTAATGTAATGGGCCCAGTCATGAACCTCCCATGAGGATGTATCACACAGAGAAGAAAAAGAGCATGTGTAGGAAAGGAAATGTGGTGGGCTGAGCGGAGCTGCAGTGGAAGGAAATCTGTTAGTTGTGGAAAGGATCCTATTTTGCTGATTCCCAACAAACAGGACACATTGCAGCAGAGGGAGGGAGTAAGAAGCAAGAATCAGTGGAAATGACATGAATATGAGGTAAGCGGTGGGGATGGGGAGGGCGAAGAATCATTTTGATGATTGTGGGGTCTGGCTACTACCATAGGGAAGAGGACTCCTCTTAGAGGAATTTTGCTTCGATGAAACTTTCCACTTTCTGTTTCCATATTTCCTTATACACGGTAATGATGGCTCACTCCTTGAATTTTCCGTTCATTCCTATATTTAATTTTCACTTCATTCCTATACTAAATTCCAGTTGCTATCATAAATTCATAATGTCAGTCTCTTTCTTAATATTAACCACTTGTGAATCAGAATGAAACATGGATACATCCAACTATAAAAAGGAAGTATCAAACAATTCTAACCCTTAACATTTAAGCTAATAGTCACTATGCCATTATGAAATGTGAGAGATTTAAGACTTAGCAGAGTAGAAGGTAAGTAGTTTTATCAGACTTCAGCAATGAATTGAGTTTGCAAAACATGAACTTAGCATATAACATTGTAATATTGCCCAGCCAAAACATGTAGATATTTTGTACGAGAAAAAAATATTCCAGTGATTTGTTCAGTAACTTGAAACAGTTAAATGAAAAAACAGCCACACAACACTAAGTTATGCATACATGTAGATCATTTTGAAGAGGCGTCCCTGTCAGCATCAAGCGTTGGTTTGCATTTCGAGCAACAGACATCAGATTTTTCCACCTAAAGCTATTTTTGTCCTTCAAAGCATGTGCCTCGTCCATCAGCACACAGCTCCACTTCCAACGCTTCAGGATTTTACGATCATCTTTCTGCTGTGCACTAGAACAAATATATATTTTAAAACTATAATTAACCTATGAAAAGCGTCATATAAGTAGCACAAAAGTATAGAGGAAAGAGAACCTGTGTCGTTCGAAAAGTGAATAACAGACAAGAAGAACATTAAATGGAGGAGGCAATCCAGACTTGGACAAGGAATTCAACTCTTTGCAGTACGCTGCGCGTGCAGACCCGTGATATTGAAGAACAGAAAAGGACGGGCACCACTTCTTTAGTTCCCTTTCCCAGTTTTCCAAAACAGAAGCAGGACAGACTATAAGATGTGGACCAGAATCGTTGTGCAAGTGATTCAACAAAGTCAAATATGTGATTGCCTAAAAACAAAAAGACATGACATATCTTACTCTAAAATGTCAAATCTTACAAACAAAATTAGAGAAATGAACAAAAAAAGGACAACACACCTGAACCGTTTTGCCAAGGCCCATTTCATCTGCCAATATGGCTGTATGACACATGAAATCAAAAGTCAATCACAAGATTCATGACAACCATACTAAACACTAAAGCACAAATACTGTACCATAATCAAAACCACAAAGCTTCAAAAAAATTACAGTAGCAATATACACACAATCATGCTCCATTAAACACAAACTCGAAAGCTGCAAACACACAGCATGCATGCCATTCCACAACAATGAAGCCAATGATGCAGCACCATCACATGAAACAGTCCCAAGATTGAGAAATCCATAATGAAATCACAGTGGCACTATACTCACAATAATGGCTGTGACACATGAAATCAAAAGTCAAACACAAGATTCATGACAACCAATACTAAAACCCCTAAAGCACAATCATCATACCATAATGACAACCAGAAATCTTAAAAGCAAAATAACAGTGGCACTACACAATGATGTTTCAAAAAACACAAACTCAGGAGCTGTGAACACCAAAAACACCTCTGAAGCGCCGACACTTCTAAATCTAAGGCAGCATGCATGGTGTCTAGGTCCAACACTGACATGTGATTACATTCAATTATGTAATTTTCTCAAATCACTACCGCTGCAACGTGTCAGTGTCATGATCAGTGTCTCTGCCTATGTCAGTGCCACATAGAAAAACACAGTTGTTCCACAACAATGAATGCAACACCACATCACATAAAATAGTCACAAGATTGAGAAATGCATGATTGGTGTCCGTGCCTGTGTTGCTGCAGAGAAAAACACAGATGTTTTCCACATGAAATTGTCACGAGATTGAGAAATGATAAATTTATAATGAAACATCAATCAATTCTCTTTTAAATAACACAATAACAACCAACCAAAACACAGAAAATCGTTCCACAAAATTCAAATTCACTGCAATATAACCAAAAACCCTAAAAATTTACCTCCTCCAATCCTCTTCCGATACAACAACAGCAAGAAATTAACACCAACAAGCTGATACGGCTTTAACAACGGTTGAAAATCCGAATCCTCAGAACCACAAGCAACATCAACATCATCCTAAAAAAACGACACAATCACACTTCAAACTCCATAACTCAAAACCACCAAAAAAAGCAACAAAAAACAATCAACCATAACCATTACCTGAGTAACAATTCTAACCGAAGAAGATTCAACTTCCGAATACCTATCACAAACCGCACCAGAAGAACCAAACAACTCCCCTTTCAACTCAACCGAAATCCTGGCACACTTCTGCAAAGCTTTACCAACCAAATCATCTTCATTTGCATCTTCAATGGCGTCCTCAATTTCATCTTCAGTAGAATCAATCTCATACAAATCCACACCACCACCACTACCTCCATCTCCATCCTCTTCATCCTCATCATCTATAATAAACCTCCGTCCAGGTTTCGCCGCCGGAGCAGCAGCCGCCGCATCACATTCAGCATCATCCAATTCATCAAGGATATTATCGGTATTTCGCGGTATTTCAACGCAATCGTCGTCGTCGGAAACGGTTACAGACGAAGAAGGAGGAGGTTGCGGTGGTTTATAATAGAAAGATTCGAGAGGCGGAGGAGGAGAACGAGGTCGTTTTAAAACACGTGAGGGTTTGAAAGAGTGATTCTCCCATTCATCGTCGGAGATTTCGTATAACTCGGGTTTCATCTTTTGTGTGCCCTAGAAATTGGACAAGTTGAAAATGAGAGAGGAAAGTGACGAGCGCGGGGAATGTAAAGGCGTAAGTGGAAAAAGGTACTATTCAATCGACGTTTGGAATACGGCACCTGCGACCGATGACGCTCTCATAAGAAACTATTAATACTTGCTAACTACTACTACCTAATTTCTTATACTCCCTCCCTACTTTCCTTTTTAGATGTTGTAGGGTTAAGAAAATTGATTAAATTATTATTGCTTTTCTTATAAATAAAAATATTCCTAATAATATTCTTAACTATTTTATGTATTAGCTCTTAAAAAAAAACTATTTTAGTATTTTAGTATTTTAAGTATTATTAAGTAAATGAATCTTATAAATATTCACAATATCAGTTTTAGTCTCTACAAAACAAAAATTGTACTTTTTAATTTTTGTAAAAATTTTCGTCTGCATTTTTAGTCTTTATAAAAAATTTCATTAGCATTTTTAATCTCTACAAAAAATTTCGTTCACCATTTTGATCTCTAAATATGTTACAAAAATAAAATGTGCGATTTTTGTAGGGATTAAGAGCGAAAATATGAATATTTATAGAGATTATTTACTTAACTAACCCTTATTTTATTATCTCATTTCACTTATTACTTTTTACAATAAATAAATAATTAATGTTAAATTTGTCAAAAAATAAATAAATAATTAATGTTAAACTTTTGTTCAAAAAACAGGTTTAAATACAGTTTTGGTCCTCTTCTTTTGACAATATTTAAAATTTTGTCTCCCTATTTTTAATTTAGGAGTTTTACTATCCTTATTTCAACAAATTTTTTATTTTAGTTCCTCTATTTTAAATCAATAATTTGAGTGTCCTCGTGAGTTTAACTCAGTTGGTATAAACAACGCATAATATATGTAAGGTCCGAGGTTCGAATCCGACCACCACAAAAAAAAAAATTCAATAATTTGAGTCGCCTAATTTTGTCAATTTTAGAAAATCAGATTTACTATTTTCTTTCATATGTTGATGTTGCATATTTCAATATAATGTGTCAATTCAATTGTCGTTTACAAATGTAATGAATTATTCTTACTTCATATTATATTTATATAAATAAATAATTTAACAAAATAAAAAACATTTATATATTAAAAGTTGATAAAAAAAATGGGAAAAAGATTAAAATATTACCACTAAAAACCTAGTGAGCGTATAATATATATTAAATAATTAATTAAAATTATTTCATTCATTCTTTAAAAATAATCCTAATCTTAATTTTATTTTTAAATGTACGAATCTGTTTAGGCACGTATGTCCTCATGAGCTTAGCTCAGTTGGCAGAAACAATGCATAATATATGCAAGATCTGTGGTTCGAACCCTCGACGCCAATAAAAAAAAATAAAGAAACGGTTAAACCTATTTACTTTAACATTTTTTTTTACCTTCTCGATTTAAAGCTTGAAGATGATCACAACTTTATGATTGAAAATCCTTTCATTCCTCTCCTCCCAAATGATGTAGAGCACCGAAAACCAAATAATGTTAAAAGTCATGCGGAAATCTTTAGGAAATCCCCCTACTCCACCAAACTGATAGAGATGATCTACAAGATTACCATGATGAGCCGTTGAAAAACCTAACCAACCGGAAATTTGACTCCAAAATTGACCAAAGAAATTACAATAAGAAAATAAATGTTTTCGATCATCTGAACAACCATAGTCGGATGAACATTGCATATCAACAATAGCCAAAATATGACGCCTAAACAAATTATCATTTGTTGGAATCTGATACAAAAACAACCGCCAGATTAATATATTAACTTTGAGTTGTACCGCTTTAATCCATAACACAAACTGATAATCCACATTATATCCAACTCCAGGAAGTAGCAGTTAAGTTGTTCTAAGCACTTTAACAAAAAATTCATTTGAAGAAAGTGTAGACAATAAATTGAACTTTTGGAATAAATAATTAAAAAAAATAAAATGGTATTATGTTGTTGATATTTTTTTAAAAAAGATCAAAATGATATATATTAACCGAAACACGAAGTTCTACCCAACATAAGAAGTGCCAAGATAAACTTACAGCAAGTTTAATCCCTTACAACAACAAAAGAAAAGCGACAATGAGCAACAAGCTAAAAAATTATGTGACCACTCCCCGACATTAAAAGAAGATTAAGCCAACAAAAATGAAAGTAAACAATAAAATTAGAATTTTTCGCTTTCAATCACCAATAAGAAAGCATCTTTATTTTGTCAACAAAAGATTGCATAGACTTTTCCCCGTGACAAATGATGTGAGATTTTTTTTCTTCCAAACCACGCAAATACAAAATAACCAAATGAGATGTAATGACGAGTGCACACTTTTTGAAAATTAACCTTGTCGCGCAATTTTTCGGAGATCAAGGCTATTTGATTAGCGTTTGACTCACTATTTTATTTCACGACTGAACATTTAATTTTAAGAGAAAAGGGGGAAAAAGTTCGAAACACCCCTTTGAAAAGATTCAAGGTTCGAGGGTTAGTTACATAAAGGGAAGGTGTTAGCACCCTTTATGCCCGTAGTACCCTACGGGAACCTCTTGATTTTATTTAACGTTTTGTGCTATAAAACTTGCTTTGTTTTTAAAAAAATGGAATTCAAAATGGTAAAGAAAGAGACCTACTTATCTACATTTTTTATTGATTTGGAAGGACGAGTGTCCTTTGCCTACGTACCCGTGAGGGATCAAAACCTCGTAGTTCGGGGTAGAAATTGACGTTTGATTTGTTTTTGTGTTTTTTATTAGTTTTGAAAAA